>Ga0098035_1000002_pt1 | contig 299767 bp, 281 predicted proteins | sample 3_EtaG_FD_75046 | JGI IMG/M metagenome (GOLD analysis project Ga0098035, IMG submission 75046) | Marine viral communities from the Subarctic Pacific Ocean - 3_ETSP_OMZ_AT15126 metaG | ecosystem: Environmental > Aquatic > Marine > Oceanic | place: Pacific Ocean | collected 2015-01-07
CTGTTTACCGGCAGCTTCGACGTTTGCAAAAATTGCCACGACTATTGAAATCGTTTTTTGGCCATCCGGATTTGGCTTATATCTCCGGGTAATGTTCGCTTACTTTATTTCGAATTAGTACGTCTAGCCCATCGTTATTCTTAGTGGAACTGATAATGGCAAAATAAGTAACTGTCGAGCAAGCTGCTCGAGATATTCATCGTAACACTCTCAAGAAGTACTCTTGCACAGGTAGAGTCAGGATTGTACTGTGAGGCAAAGACTCTCTTTAGCTAATACCTAACCATTAAACATTGTCAGAGGAGTTTGCAGTTAAAGCTCCTTATTTCTTCATAGGAAATACCGATATATCTATCGTATTCACTAAGCAACCTATTATAGGTTTGCCAGTGCATACCCTTTGGCTTGCCATCTTTAGGGTTTAATATTCCAGGAACCCAACCCAGCCTTTTGCGAATCCACCCCGCCCTTCTGGCAGCCTTATCAAATCCAGTTTCACGCTCTGACGCGTAAGCTAGATCGAAGCACTTTCTACATCCAAAACACTGCCCCCAGTACAAGATAGCCACCCTATTTCGACACAAGGGGCAGCGAAACCAAATACGCTTCCCACCTAACCTACAATCCGTCCAGTCCAACTCAATACCGTAGCTGTCTCCCCTGAAACTCATACTTTCAGTCTCTAATGGGCGAAGAACTAACTCTTTAATACCTACGGCTATAGATAGTGTTGCATAGGGTTTATCACGACGACTCCATTGCCAACAAGTTTTGTTACCAGGTGTAATCATCCCATCACGGTACCAAGCACGAATATCGACAGAGAGGTAATCCTCTGTTGTTTTTCGGAATGCGTATGGTTGTCTGCCACTACCCATGCTGCCCACCTGAACACCCCCATCAAATATCGACTGTTAATTATAGTTTTTTTATATCAAAAACTACATATCAATTGTTTTATATAAGATGATTTGGGTAAAAAACTAACTATCAGCATTGATACATACACCGACAAAACCTACAGAACCATCGATCAATAAACGGTTTTGCAGGTTTTGTCGGTGCACATGAACACTTATTTTGTTTCCATATTTGCAAAAAGCAATGCAGGGTTTAACAGGTATACAACTGTGGGTCTGCCGCCTTTATTGCTAGGGACAATTTCTCGACGTTTCAAATACCCAAGATCACAAAGGAGCTCAACCGCTTCAGCCAATGCTTTTTTGTCCTTCAACTGCGACCAGTCATTGATGTAAACATCTCTGATGCTAAATCCATCTTGCACATCACCTAACTTTATCCTCTTCAATAAAGCGTCAGCGACAACGACGACTTGGTTCGCCCCAGAGGCATAGACTCTTTTAGCATGTGAATGGAAATATTCAGCAAGCTGAATTGCTCGAATAAGCGACTCTTTATCTACGACCACTTTGTTTTCAATTAACGCATCAAGAAGAGCGAGTGCTGGGGTTAGCTTGCGATACTTTGATAGGTGAGACTCCTCCGCCGGGTCAAGTTTTCCTGATCGGAGTTCAGCCTCTAGTTCTTTGCGCCAATGGTTAAATTCCGATTGTGCCTCAGCGTCAAATTGCAAGATTTGAGGCTGATCTTCAGCACCCCTGTGTGGTATCTGATCCAGACGCCCAAAAATGTCCCACACTTGCTGCTCGGCGACTTCATTGGGCGCACGATCTATGTCTTCCCATTCAGAATCAACATCGGGCCAAACCATCAGACCAAATCGCTGCAATAAGCCATCATCGCCACCATTGCCTGAAACGGCATCATAGACGTAGGATTGAAGTTTTCCAGGCTGAATGCTGCCCAGCATCGCCAGACAAACTGCAGGAATGTGAAGATTCTTGCCTCGCCCTATTCGGTCAAAGGTATAACCTTGGTTTCCATCGTAGCCTTGTAGGTAAAAAGACCTTGCCCCTTCCTGACCATCTTTATCGAGTTGTTTAAGCAAACCTGACAACTCATCCCTGTAAACCAAGAGTCCCGTTGGGTTATCGATTAATATCTCACCAAGCGCCTCTACGGTCGTGTCTGTCACCTTGTAACGACGTAGCGCTGGAGGTTTAATCTCTTCAGCAATAACCTGCTCACGCATACATAACTGCGCTTCAGAACCATCAGGATTACTTTTGAGTAATTGTTGAATTTTCTTGTCGTTATTCTTTTTGTTTGCCTCGAACAAACCCGAGGTTACCTTGTAACTCCTATATTCTTCATCGTATTCAATCTGCACCTGCTTTTGGAGCTTGTTCAAGGGTACTAAGGTTTCTGCCAAGGCAGGTGACTTCATAACGCCAGGTCTACCAACAACCAAACCCCAAAGATTGGGTACTACAAGCCAATTATCATTGCGCTTCGGCCTGATACACACCTTCCTCCCGACCACAGACGAAAGAGCCACCAAAGAGCCTACGGCGACAAAATCTAAAGGGCATTGCATGCGTTCTGAAATATCCACAACCAAAGGGCGTATGGATGGGGGCAACCATAAAGGGTCTAGCTTAAGTACTGGCGCCAGTTCAGATGGCAACGGCAAGGGAGTACGCCATTGATGATCGTCGTAGCGCCCGACACTCTTACTGATAGATTGGATCTCAATTTCAGAAAGTGGTGGATTACAACGGTTATGATTGATCCCCTGTAAAGCGGCAACCAATTCAGGCTCTGCTAGGCCTAAAGTGCGAAGCCTGCCAGCAAAGCTGGTCAGCTGAGTATTTCGCTGCCCTTCTGGGATGGTTTCCTCTGAAGAGCTAAGTGCAGTCAGCACAGCAACACTGTCTTCCCCTGCACCCATTGCCGCAAGATAATTGTCTATGGCAGCTTGGTTTTCACTGATACCGTTATTTAAAAAGCCATAGATATTACCCGTAATCGTTAGAAATCGCTTCTCAGAATAAATCTCTCGCCCAGCAGCATTTTTCCTATGTCCATCAGGGAGTATGCCTTTGGTTATAATCCTCAAGCCCTTACCCGATGGACTTATTTCCGTATAGCTTGTGAAATCCCCCACATGCTTATTTGCCCAACCCTGCAGTCTGAATCCATCGTCTTCAATACAGTTATCTATATCGATTCCAACAAAAGGGTCATCAGATGACAGAACAAAACCTATACCACTAATACCTGGCATTGAATGCCTCGCATTCACTGCATCCTCGAAAGACATCCACCCATTGCCCTGAGTGAACCCCTTGAGATTGGTGCCTGTAGAAGGGTCAACAGGTATCTTGGCGGGCTTTGACTGTCCCTTTTTTGGTACATATCGCCAAACAATCCATTGTGGGTAAGCCTTGAGCTCATCAGGTATCCATCCGTAAGGGTTATTTACTAACTCAGGAGCGCTCATCATTATTACCTCCAGATAAGAGGGGTTCTTGACGGCTTAGGGATATTTGCTGTTCGACCCACGCCTCGACTTCGGACTCAATCCAACCGACAGATCTTCCACCCAAAGAGATTGGCTTTGGAAAAGTATTTTCAGAAATGTATTTGTAGATGCTGCTTCTAGATAATCCGCAGCGTGCTTTAACGGTAGGTAGTTTGATAATGATTCTGGCCATGTCTATCTCCTATGAGTATTCAACATGGCTAAGCGTAAGGGTGTTATTATTCCGTCACATCTTGCGTCATATGACAGAACAAATTTATTTATAACGTATTGTTTTTATTATTTTTTATTAAGAAAAATCTCATTTTATGACATAAATATCCTTCAAAATTCCCTTTATTATTTCGGTCTCTCGAGTATTCGCATCAATATACTCGTTAATCCAGTCTGTTAGATTTCCAGACATCTGGATTGTTTCAGTTTGCTTCTTCCATTCAGGAAATAAACCGATCGCTTTTATTGCTTTTCCTTGAAGCGAAATCCAAGAAGCACTTCCTCTGAGTAATTCAGAGCCATCCTTTTTACGTGTTGTTGCTTTAATATCTTCAGTCGAGAAAACCTCAGAAAAATCAGGGAAGTTATCGAAATGTTCTTTACCCCATCTCCAGGCATCTATAGGTCTAAAAAATCGATGATGGTCATAAAACCTATCTTCTCTCTCCATATCAACAGGCTCTTTACATTCAAGCTCCTTCATCAAAACAGCTCTTCTTATTTCCTCAATCGATTCATTCAAGTCCTTCTGGTTATCCCTTGCTCCACCAGGTTCAAGACCACAACAAATTTCTTGAAGCTCCCGCTGACTCCAAGCGCTTTTCCTAGCCCATTTTTCTAATGTTTTTTTATCCATAACTGAACCCAAAATGTCCTATTCTAAAATATTAAAAATGTGATGCTTAACTGGGAATAACATCCACCCTAAGTTCTACTTGAAGTCATACTATCCAAATAATCCGCCCACCACTGCATCATCTCTTTTCGATCATCTAAATACCGCGCATGGTGGGTGTAGGCCGCCCTTACGCCATTTCTTTCTTGGTGAGCCAACTGCCTCTCTATGGCATCAGGGTTGAACCCCTCTTCATTCAGGATAGATGACGCGGTTGCTCGAAAACCATGCGGAACCGCTTTACTCTTACCTGGTGTAGTCCCGTCATACCCTAGTTTGAAGATAGCTCGACGCATCGTGTTATCGCTCATCACCTCAAAGCGGTTACGCTCAGATGGGAAAACGAGCTCGTACTGGCCACTAATTTCCTTGATCTGTTTTATAACAGCCAATGCTTGGTCAGATAGCGGAACTAAGTGATCTGTCTTCATTTTCATCCGATCACCAGGTATGCGCCAAAGCTTTTGATCAAGGTCGAACTCTTCCCATTTTGCCCCCCTTAATTCGCCTGAGCGAACAAATGTAAGCAACAACAACTGTATTGCTAATTTGGTGATAAGCCTCCCTTGGTTCTCATACCCACTCAGCGCGTCAAGAAATCCCGGTAACTCTTCTCTTGGAAGAGAATCTCTATGCTTGGTTTTTCGCCCTTTCAGGATTCCTTTCAAGTCTGCTGCCGGGTTGTGCATTAGACGCCCAGTCTGAACGGCATAGCGACAGATTCGCCCAATATCCTGTAGTACCCTGGAAGCCACATCCAGCGCATCTCTGCTTTCAATCTTTCGAATGACTGAAATGATGTCCGGAGGTTGTATGTCAGTGATGCTCATATGACCAATATAAGGCAAGACATCATCCCTAATGCGCCCCCAAACACGGTCAGCATGGAAATCCTTCCATGTACCCTTCTGATGTCTCCACCATTCCTCAGCCAATGGAGAGAACAAACTTCCTTGATCAAGGTCCGCCTGACGTTTCTCTCGCTGTTTCTCACTGGCAGGATCTTTGTTATCAGATAACAGGGTCTTCGCCTCAAGCAGTTTTAGCCGGACTGATTTGAGGCTTATCAGGGGGTATGTCCCCAATGATAGGGTTTTCCTTTTTCCGGCAAATCGGTAATCAAATCGCCAGTACTTGGAGCCGTTAGGCTTTATCAGGAGATACAGGCCACCCCCGTCAGAGAGCTTGTATTGCTTCTCCTTGATAGCGGCTTGCTTTACTGCGGCATCGGTAAGCTGTTGAGTAGCCATTTGACGGTATCAAACCAAAATTGAACCAAGATACCGTCAAAGATACCGTCAAAAACACTGGATGGCAATGCATCCCAATGAACCTCAACGGACACACCAGACACAAAAAACCCCGGAAAACCGGGGTGTTATGTACATCCTTGGACTTCTATGGATGTTGAAATGGTGCCCAAGGCCGGACTTGAACCGGCACGGCTTTCGCCACTACCCCCTCAAGATAGCGTGTCTACCAATTCCACCACTTGGGCAAAACATTGCTTCATGCTTCCTATTGCGCCGTATCAGGCACGGGAATATCCGATGCGGAACCGGTATCACCGCCCGGAGCAACAGGAATCTCTTCACCATCTTCCACGCTGGGAACATCTGACTCCATCATCTGCTGAATAGCTTCCAGCTCTGGCAGAATCTTATCACCCACCGCCACCTTATCTTTGGCGATCACCGCCAGAGATACACTGGTAACAAAAAACAGGGTTGCCAGTATTGCGGTTACTTTGCTGAAGAAATTCCAGCCCCCGGCACTGCCCAGGATGGTTTGTGAGGCACCGGCACCAAATGATGCACCTGCCTCTGCGCCTTTTCCCTGTTGCAGCAGAATCATGCCAATAATGGCAAGCGCCGTTAACAAATGAACGATCAGTATAATTTTTTCCATTTACTCAATTCAGTCAATTCGCAACGTATGCTTTTTTACAAATCTCCCTGAATTCGCCTGAATCCAGAGAGGCCCCGCCGACCAGAGCGCCATCAACATCTTGTTGTGCAAACAGCTCTGCAGCATTGGCAGCTTTGACACTGCCACCGTAAAGTATTCTTGTTTTCATCCCGGGTTCGCCCAATTGCTGACGGATTTCCCGATGTATTTCTTGTGCCTGTTCCGCGGTAGCAGTTTTGCCTGTACCTATCGCCCAGACTGGCTCGTAGGCTATCACTCCATTGCACACGGATTCCAGACCCGCTCGCTCCAATACTGCGTCTAATTGTGCTCCAATCACGGCCAGGGTTTTTCCGGACGCCCTCTGCTCAAGGGTTTCGCCGACACAGAGCACGGGAATCAGACCGCTGCGCTGGCTGGCAACAAATTTTTCCGCTACCTGCCTGTCCTTCTCTCCGAACAGACTGCGACGTTCAGAGTGACCCACGAGCACATAGCGACACCCGATATCCAACAACATGTCTGCCGCGACTTCACCGGTATAGGCGCCAGCCTGATACTCGGAAACATTCTGGGCGCCCACGTCAATACCGGAACCACAGAGTGTAGATACCACTTGCGGGAGATAAACATAAGGTGGGAAAACGGCTACTTCAGCTGTTGTGCTAATCCCCGATAACCCGTCCAAAAGAAGGTCAATCGCTTCACGACTGCCATTCATTTTCCAGTTGCCTGCCACCAATGGACGTCGCATGTTAGGGTTTTCCCGACCCTGAAAAGGGGCGCAATCTTAGCGGAGTTGCAGAAAACATACAACCAGTCAGCACGGCTAAATACTGGCCCTGGATACGCATGGGCCGCACCGGGTATCTCATCAGGGGTCGCAGTGGATCGATCACTCTTTTGCGCAGCAAACTAGCCAATCTCTTTTTCAACCACGGCGGCAATTTGTTTTACCAGTGTATTTACCTGCTGATCGTCCTCTCCCTCGACCATCACCCTCACCAAAGGCTCGGTGCCCGAGGGCCGAAGCAATACACGGCCTCGTTCTGCCAACTCTGACTCCGCAGCCACAACAGCTTGCTGAATTGCTGGAAAATCCTCCAGATTAAATTTCTTCTTGATTCGCACATTGATCATTTTCTGGGGGTACTTTTGCATGCCTTTTTTGAGTGCATTGAGGGGCGTATCTGTATCGCGCATTGCATGCAATACCTGCAGGGCCGCCACTACCCCATCGCCGGTAGTGGTGAGATCACTGCAGATAATGTGACCCGAACTCTCACCCCCCAACTGCCATTTGCGCTCACGCATTGCTTCGATGACATAACGATCACCCACGTTGGCGCGATAAAATGGAATACCGAGTTCCTTGAGAGAAAGCTCCATGCCCAGGTTACTCATCAAGGTTCCGGCAACACCACTGCATTCACCGCGCTGGTGACGGTGTTTTGCAATCACAAAAAGCAATTCATCACCATCCACCATATGCCCCTTGTGATCTACAAACATCACCCGATCGCCATCGCCATCAAACGCGATGCCCATATCGGCCTTCTCGCTGATAACAGCATCCTGTAGCAAGGCGGGACGAGTGGAGCCACAATCCTCATTGATATTAAAACCATCCGGATCCACCGCCATTTCTACAACTTCTGCGCCCAGCTCCCTGAACACACTGGGCCCGGTGTGGTAGGTGGCTCCATTCGCGCAGTCCACAACAATTTTCAAACCCTGGAAGTCGCTGCCTGATGGCAGGGTACCTTTGCAGAACTCAATATAGCGACCCACCGCATCGGGAACCCGGTGCGCCTTGCCTAATTTAAGAGAGTCCTCGGTCACCAGTGGCTTGTCCATATAGCTTTCAATAGCCAGCTCCACCTCATCGGGCAACTTGAAACCATCACCGCCAAAAAATTTTATTCCGTTATCGTAGTAAGGATTGTGGGAGGCGCTGATGACAATGCCCGCCTGGGCCCGAAAAGTCCGGGTCAAATAGGCAATAGCGGGGGTCGGCATCGGACCTAACAGGGCCACATCGACGCCGGCAGCAATCAGCCCTGCCTGCAGTGCGGACTCAAACATATAGCCCGACACCCTAGTATCCTTGCCCATAACAATCAGTTTTCGTCCACCAGCCTGTGAACTGAAAACTTTGCCTGCAGCCCAACCCAGTTTGAGCACAAAATCTGCAGTGATCGGATGCACACCAACGCGCCCGCGAATACCATCTGTACCAAAATACATTCTTGCCATGTTTTATCCCTCAACAGCTTGCAATATTTTAAGTGCGTCGGCGGTCGCCGATATATCATGTACCCGCAGTACTTTTACACCTCGCTGGATTGCCAACATGCCGAGCGCAATACTACCCACCATGCGCTCTTCTACCGGCTTGTCCAGAATAGCCCCGACCAAAGATTTTCGCGACACCCCCACGATCACCGGAAATCCCAGATCCACCAACTCCGGCAAAGATCTGAACAATATTAAATTGTGTTGCAGGGTTTTACCGAAACCAAAACCCGGGTCAATCAGAATCCTGCTTCGAGGAATACCTGCCGCCTCACAGGCAGCAATCCTCTCCAGCAAAAACGTCTTTACGTCGGCGGCTATGTCCACATATCCGGGATTCAGCTGCATATGTTGTGGCTCCCCCAGCATATGCATCAGACAGACTGGCAGCCCACTGGCGGCGGCAGCAGTCAACGCTCCGGGGCGCCGAAGTGCGCGAACATCATTGATCATTGAGGCGCCAGCACGAGCCGCTTCACTAATGACAGTGGGCGTACTGGTGTCGACTGAAACAGGCACATCGAACCGACTGACTATCGCTTCAACCACTGGCAGAACACGCGCCAACTCTTCTTCAGGTGAAACCGGTTCGGCGCCGGGTCGAGTGGATTCCCCCCCTACGTCAATCAGGTGAGCCCCTTCTGAAAGCATTAAATCAACACGGTTGAGAACCCGGGAGAGATCGGGCTGGCTATTGCCAGCATAAAACGCACCGCCATCGGAAAACGAATCCGGTGTGATATTCAATACCGCCATGATTTTCGGTAGAGAAAAATCCATGAACGAATGAGTGAGATCTGTCATTCAACCTTACTCATCAACAGAGGAAAGGAAAGAATCAGGATACCTTGCCACCGACTCAAAAAATGTGACTGTACAGCCCCCGGCCCATTAAGGACGGGGCTGTCGGACCATCAATGTTCTTCGGCGGGACCTCCGACGACTCCGGGTTTACCGGAATCATCCGCGGGCGGCGTATCACCGGGAGCAGGTTTGCCACCAAAGTCGTCGTCACGCCAGTCATGAGGTGGGCGAACCGGTTTGCGAGCCATGAGGTCATCGACCTGCTCCACGTCAATCGTTTCATATTCCATCAAGGCATCTTTCATGGCATGCAGCACATCGATGTTGTCTTCGAGAATTTTTTTCGCACGTTCATAGCAATTATCGAGTACGTGACGCACTTCAACATCGATCTCACGGGCAGTCTCTTCCGAGTAGGTTGTATTGCCGGCACCCGGAATCTGTGACTCCTCCGTGCCATACAAAACCGGCCCCATCTTGTCGGACAAACCCCAGCGTACCACCATATTACGGGCCATCTGGGTAGCCCGTTCGATATCGTTCGATGCACCGGTAGTCACACCGTCAGCCCCGTGGACAAGCTGTTCAGCGATACGGCCACCAAAGAGACTGCAAAGCTGACTTTCCAACTGACGGCGACTCATGCTGTATTTATCTTCTTCCGGAAGAAACTGGGTGACACCGAGCGCGCGACCGCGGGGGATAATACTGACCTTATGGATCGGATCGTGTTCGGGCATCATACGCCCGACAATGGCATGACCCGCCTCATGATAAGCCGTATTTTCTTTCTCTTTCTCAGACATCACCATGGAACGCCGCTCGGCACCCATCATGATCTTGTCACGGGCTTTCTCGAACTCTTCCATGGTCACTGTGCGCTTGTTGGCGCGTGCTGCAAACAATGATGCCTCGTTGACAAGATTAGCGAGATCGGCCCCCGAGAAACCGGGAGTGCCTCTGGCCACAATGCCCAGATCAGCGCGCTCGTCCAGGGGAACTTTGCGGCCATGCACCTTGAGAATCTGCTCGCGGCCACGGATATCGGGTAGGCTTACGTAGACTTGGCGGTCAAAACGACCGGGACGCAACAGCGCCTTATCCAGCACATCGGGCCGGTTAGTGGCGGCTATGACGATAACGCCCTCATTGCCTTCAAAGCCATCCATTTCAACCAGCAGTTGGTTGAGAGTCTGTTCACGCTCATCGTTACCACCGCCATAACCACCACCGCGGTGACGACCAACGGCATCAATCTCATCAATAAAAATAATACAGGGCGACTGCTTCTTGGCCTGCTCGAACATATCACGCACCCGCGAAGCACCCACCCCGACAAACATTTCGACAAAATCAGAGCCCGAGATGGAAAAGAACGGCACCTTCGCTTCACCGGCAATCGCCTTGGCCAGCAATGTCTTACCCGTCCCCGGCGGGCCCACCATCAAAACACCCTGAGGAATACGGCCACCAAGACGCTGGAAACGGGACGGATCACGGAGAAAGTCCACCAGTTCGTGCACATCTTCTTTGGCTTCATCCACACCGGCCACATCGGCAAATGTGGTTTTAATCTGATCCTCACCCAGCAGACGTGCTTTACTCTTGCCGAAAGCCATCGGGCCACCGCGACCAGCAGCACCGCCCTGCATCTGGCGCATGAAAAACATGAAAATAGCGAGAATCAAAAGAATCGGAAAGGACGCTACCAGCAACTGCACCCAGAGGCTCTGTTTTTCGGGCTCGCGACCCTCGACACTGACATTGTTATTGAGCAGGTCACTCATCAAACCCGAGTCGGGAACGTTGGGACGTATCGTTTTGAAGGCGCTGCCATCAGCACGTTTGCCCTCGACCGTCAGACCCTCAATGACGACACTGCTGACACGACCGGATTGCACCTCCTCGATAAATGCAGAGTAACTAATGCTGTCCTCTTTAGGGGGTGGGTTGAAATTCTGGAACACCGACAATAACACTGCCGCAATGATTAACCACAATACAAGATTCTTTGCCATGTCGTTCAACTGAACTTCCTCATTTTAGCGCCACCGCGTTCTATTCTAACGGCCATTTGAGCGCAGTGGTAACCGGGATGGGAGGAGCCCATACCGGCTGATATTATTTAGTCCGAGACCTTAAGCCCGCGGGCAACCAGATAAACTTCACGGGATCGGGAGCGGGACGCATCGGGTTTTCGTGTAACGACCTGCTGGAAACGCCGTTTTGTATCGCGCAAAAAGTCATCGAAACCTTCGCCATGAAATACTTTGGCAACAAAAACCCCTTCAGGTTTCAATATTTGGCAGGCCAATTCAAGCGCCAACTCTATCAGATACATGGCCTTGGGTTGATCAACAGCCTTCATACCACTCATATTGGGGGCCATATCTGAAATTACAAGGTCGGCCTGTTGACCCTCAAGCAACTCCAGAATTTCATCGAGTACGGACTCTTCGGTAAAATCCCCCTCGACGAAGTCGACGCCAGCTATACTGTCCATAGGCAGAATATCCGAGGCAACAACACGACCCTTGTCGCCGACCAGCGTCACAGCCACCTGAGACCAACCACCGGGAGCAGCACCCAGATCAACCACGGTCATCCCGGGTTTAAACAAACGATCTTTTTTGTGTAACTCCAACAGCTTATAGCTGGCACGGGAACGATAGCCATCTTGCTGAGCACGTTTTACATAGTGATCGCTATTGTGTTCCTGTAACCAGCGCTGGCTGCTTTTTGACCGGCCCATATCAACCTGTTATCAGTTCGGCTAGAATACGCGCCGTTTTAGAGGACAACCATTCTATGACAATTTCCAATGAGGATAAAAAGCATCTGCGACGCCTGGGCCACAAACTCAACCCGGTGGTCACCGTTGCCGCAAAAGGCCTCACCGAATCAGTTATCGCAGAAATTGACCGCGCACTCAATGACCATGAGCTCATCAAAGTGAAACTTTCTGTAGACGACCGCGAGGTAAAGCAGACGATCATTGAAACCCTAACGGATACGCTGGGGGCAGAGGTGGTTCAAACCATTGGACATATTGTGCTCCTGCTGAGAAGAGCAGAACAACCCAATCGGCATTTATCCAATCTGTTGCGATCGCCTTCGGCCCGGTAGTGAGCATTGCGGCGTTCGGCATCAGGTATGCCGAACATCGTCAAGCTCATATTCCACATCACCGGCCGGTGTTTTAACGACGACAATGTCACCAACTTCCTTGCCTATCATGGCGCGGACGATCGGTGACTGGTAGGAAATCATGTTCAATTTTACGTCCGATTCGTCATCACCAACAATCTTGTAGGTCACGCGCTCCTCGGTATCCAGGTTGATCAGATCCACAGTGCAGCCAAAAATCACTTTATCGCCCTGCGGAATCTTCTTGATATCAATAATCTGGGCGTTGCTCAGCTTGCTCTCTATTTCCTGTATACGCCCCTCGGCAAAACTCTGCTGTTCACGGGCGGCATGATATTCTGCATTTTCCTTCAAATCACCGTGTGCACGGGCCTCCGCGATGGCCGCAACAATCCGGGGACGCTCTACTTTTTTCAGGTTATCCAGTTCCTGGCGAAGTTTTGCCGCGCCTTCAACTGTCATGGGTATCTTTTGCATTACTGATTCCTCTCGTGCAATTCCTGCAACCGACGGACTTTAATTTCTCCACTCTGCTCAAGGGCCATACAGACCGCCTGACCACCAGCGAGTGTTGTTGTGTAATACACCCCCCGCTGTTCCGCGCTGGACCGTATGGTAGAAGAGTCGGCAATCGCCTGGCGACCCTCTGTGGTATTGACGATCAGACTGATTTGATCATTTTTGATCATGTCCACGATATGAGGACGCCCCTGTTTCACTTTATTGACCCGTTCAACCGACAACCCTGCATCTTCAATCACCTGGGCAGTTCCACTGGTGGCCACCAGATTGAACCCACTATTGATCAGACTGCGAGCCACCGCCGCAATCCCGGCCTTGTCTGGCTCCCGAACACTGAGGAAGGCAGTTCCCGAAGTGGGAATCGGATCGCTGGCACCCAGCTCCGCCTTGGCATAGGCTTCGGCAAACGTATCGCCTACGCCCATCACCTCTCCGGTGGACTTCATCTCCGGCCCAAGAATGGGATCAATACCGGGAAATTTATTGAACGGTAACACCGCCTCTTTGACACTGAAATAATCGGGAATAATCTCAGTAGTAAAATTTTGCTCCGCCAGTGATACACCCACCATACAACGTGCTGCCACTTTTGCCAGCGATGTGCCGATACATTTTGAGACAAACGGTACGGTGCGGGAGGCCCGCGGATTGACTTCAATCACGTAGACCTTGCCATCCTGCCACGCCAGCTGGACGTTCATAAGCCCTTTGACATTGAGCTCAACGGCCATCGCCTTGACCGTTTCGCGCATTTCATCTTGCACATCTTCGGGCAAACTGTAGGGCGGCAGCGCACAGGCGGAGTCACCCGAGTGAATACCCGCCTGCTCAATATGCTGCATGATGGCACCAATCACCACGTGCTCACCATCCGAGACAGCATCGATGTCCACTTCTACCGCCGAAGAAAGGAAGTAATCAAGCAGTACCGGGGCGTCTTCAGAGACCCGCACCGCCTGACTCATATAGCGTTGCAGCTCTTCCTCCCGATAGACAATTTCCATAGCGCGCCCGCCGAGCACATAGGACGGCCTGACGACCAGCGGATAACCGATCCCGGCTGCTGCGGCAATCGCTTCTTCAGCAGAGCGGACAATGGCGTTGGCTGGCTGCAATAATCCCAACTTGTGGATCATCTGCTGGAATCGCTCACGATCTTCGGCCCGGTCAATGGCATCCGGGGTGGTGCCAATAATGGGCACGCCCTGCGCCTCCAGTGCACGGGCCAGTTTCAGCGGCGTCTGCCCTCCAAACTGCACGATCACGCCGACCGGCTTTTCAATCCGCACTATTTCGAGCACATCCTCGAGGGTGACCGGCTCGAAATAGAGACGGTCCGAGGTGTCGTAGTCCGTTGATACCGTCTCGGGATTACAGTTGACCATGATAGTTTCGTAACCGTCCTCACGCATGGCCAACGCCGCGTGCACACAACAGTAATCAAACTCAATACCTTGGCCGATGCGGTTGGGACCGCCACCCAGAACCAGAATTTTATTGCGGTCTGAAGGCTGTGATTCACACTCCTCTTCATAGCTGGAGTACATATATGCCGTAGCCGTAGCAAACTCTGCAGCACAGGTATCTACCCGCTTATAAACCGGGTGAATATTCAGGGCCCTACGACTCTCGCGCACGGCGGTCTCTGAACTGTTGAGCAGGCTCGCCAACCGAATATCGGAAAAGCCTTTGCGTTTAAGGGCGTACAACTGACCGGCATCCAGACTTTCCAGTGTCCGGCCCCGCAACTTTTGCTCTTCCCGGATCAGATCTTCAATCTGCGCCAGAAACCAGGGGTCAATAGCGCAGAGATCAAACACCTCATCCACGGACATGCCGGCGCGAAATGCGTCGCCCACAAACCAGATACGCTCTGCGCCCGGATCACTGAGCTGCTCCCGCAACTCATTCAGACCTTCGTCAGTATTTACATCCACCTGGGGTTCAAATCCGGCAGACCCCACCTCCAGACCACGGAGTGCTTTTTGGAGAGATTCCTGAAAAGTACGACCAATCGCCATGACCTCGCCCACCGACTTCATCTGCGTGGTCAGTTTGGCATTGGCTGCACTGAATTTCTCAAAGGCAAAACGGGGAATCTTGGTGACCACATAGTCGATACTGGGCTCAAAGGAAGCCGGGGTGGCACCCCCCGTAATATCGTTCTGCAACTCATCCAGGGTATATCCCACCGCCAGTTTCGCCGCCACCTTGGCAATCGGGAAGCCCGTCGCCTTGGAGGCCAGGGCAGAGGAACGCGACACCCTGGGGTTCATTTCAATCACCACCAACCGACCGTCCACCGGGTTCACGGCAAACTGTACGTTGGAGCCACCGGTCTCCACGCCAATTTCCCGCAACACCGCTATGGAGGCGTTGCGCATGATCTGGTATTCCTTATCGGTGAGGGTCTGGGCCGGGGCCACGGTAATCGAATCACCGGTATGTACACCCATGGGGTCCAGGTTTTCGATGGAACAGATGATAATGCAGTTGTCATTCCTGTCCCGCACCACTTCCATTTCGTATTCTTTCCAGCCAATCAGGGACTCATCAATCAGGAGCTCTTTGGTGGGTGAGAGGTCCAGCCCCCGGCGACAGATCTCTTCAAATTCTTCGCGGTTATAGGCAATACCACCACCCGAACCACCCATAGTGAAGGACGGGCGAATAATACAGGGATAACCGAACTGGTCCGGCACCTGCAACGCCTCCTCAAGGCTGTGCACGATAACGGCCTTGGGTGTTTCCAGTCCGATTGCCTTCATGGCTTTGTCAAAACGGTTGCGATCCTCGGCTTTATCGATGGCATCCCGATCAGCCCCGATCATATCGACACCGAATTCCTCGAGCACACCTTCACGAGCCAGATCCAGGGCACAATTGAGTGCAGTCTGTCCGCCCATTGTTGGCAGCAGGGCATCGGGACGCTCCCGCTCAATAATTTTGGCCACAGTCCGCCATTCTACAGGCTCGATATAGGTCGCATCCGCCATGGACGGATCCGTCATGATCGTCGCCGGATTCGAGTTCACCAGAATCACCCGGTAACCCTCTTCCCGCAGGGCTTTACAGGCCTGTGCCCCCGAGTAATCAAACTCGCAGGCCTGCCCGATAACAATGGGGCCGGCGCCGAGGATCAGGATACTTTTAAGATCGGTTCTTTTTGGCATAAATTATCGTCAGTATGGCAATTGTCGTTAGCTTGGACTACCTGTGGACGCAATGCAGGTCACAACCACTTAGCAGCAACCGGGGCGACTGTCGCTCTCCACTTACCTGGATTCACCCACTAGTCCCCGGCCTGACTGGCCCGAATCAGCTCAAAAAAATGATCGAACAGTGGCACGGCATCGTGGGGGCCGGGACTGGCTTCCGGGTGCCCCTGAAAACTGAAGGCCGACCTGTCAGTGCGGTGCAAGCCCTGCAATGATCCGTCGAACAATGATCGGTGGGTTGCGCGCAGATTGTCGGGTAATGTCTGTTCATCCACAGCGAAGCCGTGGTTCTGACTGGTAATCAACACCAACCCGTCATCAAGGCTTCTTACCGGATGATTGGCACCGTGGTGCCCAAATTTCATTTTTTCTGTTCTGGCTCCGCTGGCCAGAGCCAACAGCTGATGGCCCAGACAAATACCAAACACCGGGATGTCGTGGTCGAGAATGTCGCGAATGGCCCGGATGGCATAATCGCAGGGTTCCGGGTCGCCGGGGCCGTTGGAGAGAAACACGCCGTCCGGGTTCAGGGCCAGCACCTCGCTGGCGGGGGTTTCTGCAGGGACCACCGTCAAATTGGCTCCCCGATCCACCAGCATACGCAGAATATTCCGCTTCGTACCAAAATCATAGGCAACAATATTGTAAGGATTTTCCGAAGGGACTGAATAACCCTGCCCGAGTCGCCAGGTCCCCTCCCGCCAGGGGTAGGATTTTGCGGTCGTCACTTCCCGGGCCAGATCCATGCCCTTTAGGCCGGCAAAGCTTCTTGCTGAAGACAAGGCCTTTGCCTGATCGACAGAACCCGCCATCAGACAGCCATTCTGGGCACCCTTCTCCCGCAGAATACGCGTGAGCTTACGGGTATCTATGTTGGCAATACCAAGAATGTTATTTGCCTTCAGATAGGCGTCGAGCGATTGGCAAGACCGGAAATTGCTTGCCATCAACGGCAAATCCCGGATCACCAGACCCGCGGCCCAGATCCGGTCAGACTCGTTGTCTTCATCATTGACACCGGTATTACCAATGTGGGGGTAGGTCAATGTCACGATCTGGCGGGCATAGGAGGGATCAGTGAGAATTTCCTGGTATCCCGTCAATGCTGTATTGAATACCACCTCACCACTGGAAACACCCTCCGCACCAATGGCGATGCCTTCGAAAACAGTACCATCTTCAAGTGCAAGAATGGCGGACCGATGGCTATCGGTATTCAAAGCAACCTCCTCAAATAACCGGGAATCCAGAACTGCGAGAATCGCCCGTATCAAAAACTAACTCATTGATTTCATGATATCAGGCTGCAAAAAAGCGAGATGAAACCGTGCGTCTCACCTCGCTTTCAAATCATTCAATCGCGCTTTTCACCTGTGTCTTTGCAGGGCGTTTCACGTCAGCAGAAACTAACTGGATATTCTAGGCAAGAGGCATGCTTATGTCCAGTGCTAATCCGTTTCCAGGCTTGTGGCCGGGGGCAAAAAAACGGCGATTTCTGTTGCCTTGTGTATCAAAACCGCCTCAACGGCGTTGTGGTCGCCACCCTCTGCTCAATGGTGCTGTCTGCACCTCGACAGCTGACGGTTATTAGACAGTGTTTACGCGACAGGAGATTTTTTCCAGCGCCGCAACTGCACAGTTGCTATAAGCGGGGCACAGACTGTGCTGTAAAGCCCCCCGATTGAGTTGTCGTACTACTATTTCAGCCCCAGTACATCCTGCATATCAAACAGGCCGGTCTCTTTTTTCTGTAACCAGCCAGCTGCGCGAACGGCACCACGGGCAAACGACATGCGACTCGAGGCTTTGTGGGTAATTTCCACTCGCTCCCCTTCAGCCGCAAACATCACCGTATGGTCGCCGACAATATCACCGGCCCGGACAGTGGCAAAACCGATGGTTTGTCGATCACGCGCGCCCGTCTGCCCCTCGCGACCGTAAACAGCGACTTCGCTCAGATCACGACCCAGCGCGCTGGCGACCACCTGCCCCATGCTCAATGCAGTGCCTGAGGGGGCATCAACCTTATGGCGATGATGGGCTTCGTAAATCTCAATATCGACTTCATCACCCAGCACACTGGCCGCCATATCCAGCAATTTGAAACACAAATTTACCCCGGTACTGAAGTTGGATGCCATACACAGGGCAGTGCGATCCGCCATAGAAACCAGCTGAGTACGCTGCTCCGGAGTAAAACCGGTGGTACCTATAACCATTTTACGACCACTGAAGGCACAGGCGTCAGCATTCGCAAGTGTGGCATCGGGGGAGGTGAAATCAATAAGCACATCAAATTGTTCCAGTGCCTGACGGATATCGCCGATCACCTTAACGCCATTGGAACCAATACCCGCCAGCTCTCCGGCATCAACGCCTATCAGGGAACTGCCAGGTCGCTCCAGAGCGACCGTGAGGTGCACGGAGGGATTCAGGTCAATCGCTTCAATCAGCGCCTTACCCATACGCCCGGCAGCGCCGGTAACTGCTATTCGCGTCATTGATATATCTCGTGGTGATGGCACAGGAAACCAGAAGGAGGTCACATGCACAGATGCTCACTATATCGTAAAGCCATCAAAGAATTTTTTCACACCCTCAAACCAGGACGCTCTTTTGGGGGAGTGTTTGCCTTTTTCGAGGCTTTCCTGGAGCTGACGCAACAAATCCTTCTGTTCGGAATTCAGGTTCACAGGCGTCTCAAGAACAACCCGGCACAGGAGGTCGCCGGGCCCACCGCCGCGCACACTGGCCACACCCTTGCCCCGCAGGCGAAAGACCCGATCGGTCTGGGTTTCGGGGGGAATCTTCAATTTCACCCGACCATCCAGCGTCGGCACCTCAATTTCTCCACCCAGAATGGCATCCACAATACTGATCGGCACTTCGCAATACAGGTTTCTACCCTCGCGCTTGAATAGCGAGTGCTCGCGAACGTGGATCTGAACATAGAGGTCGCCCGGAGGACCACCTTCCGGCCCGGCCTCGCCTTCCCCCGCCAGACGAATGCGGTCACCGGTATCAACACCGGCAGGAACCTTGACAGACAATGTCTTGCTTTCCTGTACGCGACCCTGGCCATGGCAAACCCCACAGGGATCCGAAATAACCTGGCCCCGACCGCGACAGGTCGGGCAGGTCTGCTGAACAGCAATGAAACCCTGCGACATACGCACCTGACCATGACCGCCACAAGTACCACAAGTAGTTGGCGTACTACCTTTTTTGGCACCGGAGCCGTCGCAGGTTTTGCAATTGACCAGGGTCGGCACCCTGATCTGAACCGTTTTACCTTTTACTGCATCCTCAAGGTCGAGCTGCATATCATAGCGCAGGTCTGAACCCCGCATAGGGCCACCCCTGCCGCGACCAGCGCCGCCAAAAATATCGCCGAAAACATCCCCGAAAATATCACTGAAACCTCCGAACCCGGGGCCGCCCTGACCACCGCCAAATCCGGCATTGGGATCCACCCCGGCATGACCGTATTGATCATAGGCCGCTTTCTTCTCTTTATCGGAAAGCACCTCATAGGCCTCGGTGGCCTCCTTGAATACATCTTCCGCCGCCTTGTTGTCCGGATTCCGGTCCGGGTGATTTTTCATCGCAATCCGGCGGTAGGCTTTTTTAACTTCGTCAGCGGAGGCGTTTTTGGCAACACCGAGAATTTCGTAATAATCGCGTTTGGCCATTGCGTTTCAACTTCTCTGGTTGGGTTCACTGCCAGAGGCAGTAATTATCATGTTGTCCTGCGCACCGCCTTGGCAGCACACCGGACACGGCAAGGCGCGGACTGGAAACCGCGCCTGCTTTCGGCACTGGCATGCCGGGCATTCCAAGTAGGACAAGCCCTACTTGTTTTTGTCGTCTTTCACTTCTTCGAATTCAGCATCCACTGCGTCATCAGACGTGCTGCCCTCGGACGACTCTGCCCCCTCAGGTTGAGCCTCAGCCTGTTCGGCGTAAAGTTTCTGTGCCAGCGCAGCAGAGGCCTCGGAAAGCGTGTTCGCGGCGGCATCGATTCCCTCCTTGTCATCACTTTTGACGGCATCTTCCACGCCCTTGATAGCAGACTCAATCGCCTCTTTCTCTTCAGCACTGGCCTTGTCGCCCGCTTCTTCCAGCGTTTTCCTGGCGGCATGGGCGAGGCCGTCCGCAGCATTGCGGGAACTCACCAGCTCTTCAAATCTCTTGTCCTCGGCGGCATTTGCCTCGGCATCCTTGACCATTTTGTCGATTTCGTCATCTGAGAGGCCAGAGCAAGCCTTGATGATAATGGACTGCTCTTTTCCAGTAGCCTTGTCTTTGGCACTAACATTGAGAATGCCATTTGCATCAATGTCAAAAGTCACCTCAATCTGAGGCATGCCGCGAGGTGCCGGGGGAATATCAGCCAGATCAAAACGGCCCAATGACTTATTGCCGGCTGCCTGCTTGCGCTCACCCTGAACTACGTGAACCGTTACTGCTTGCTGATTATCATCTGCCGTTGAGAAAATTTGCGATTTTTTCGTCGGGATCGTGGTGTTTTTCTCAATCAGAGGTGTCGCCACACCACCCATGGTTTCAATACCCAGGGTCAGGGGTGTCACATCCAGCAGAAGCACGTCTTTTACTTCACCGGACATCACCGCTGCCTGAATCGCGGCACCAACGGCAACAGCCTCATCGGGGTTGACATCCTTGCGCGGTTCTTTGCCGAAGAAATCGGTGACGTATTTTTGCACCATGGGCATCCGGGTCTGACCACCTACCAGAATGACATCATCAATTTCTGAAGCAGATTTTCCGGCGTCTTTCAGAGCCATTTTCACCGGCTCCATGGAACGGGCAACCAGCTCTTCCACCAGAGACTCGAGTTTGGAGCGAGTCAGCTTGACCACCAGGTGTTTCGGACCGGTGGCATCGGCAGTAATGTAGGGTAAATTCACTTCAGTTTGCTGACTGGATGACAGCTCAATCTTGGCTTTCTCCGCAGCCTCTTTGAGACGTTGTAGCGCAAGCGGATCGCTGTGCAGGTCTATGCCGCTGTCCTTTTTGAACTCGGCGGCCAGGTACTCGATCAATCGCAGGTCGAAATCTTCACCCCCGAGGAATGTGTCACCATTTGTGGACAGCACTTCAAACTGGTGTTCACCATCCACATCGGCAATCTCAATGATTGAGATATCAAAAGTACCGCCACCCAGATCGAAGACAGCCACAACGCGGTCGCCGGGATCACGATCCATACCATAGGCCAGCGCAGCAGCCGTTGGCTCATTGATAATGCGCTTGACATCGAGGCCCGCAATCCGACCGGCATCCTTGGTAGCCTGCCGCTGGGAGTCATTAAAATAGGCTGGCACCGTAATGACGGCCTCGGTGACTTTCTCACCCAGATAGTCTTCTGCCGTCTTCTTCATTTTCTTCAGCACTTCGGCCGAAATCTGCGGCGGCGCTTTTTTGTCACCTTTGACTTCCACCCAGGCATCGCCATTGTCCGCCTTGACGATTTTGTAGGGCACCATCTTGATGTCTTTCTGCACTACATCGTCATCAAAACGACGACCAATCAGCCGCTTGACGGCAAACAGGGTATTGCTGGGATTGGTCACAGCCTGGCGTTTGGCTGACTGGCCCACCAGAATTTCATTGTCTTCGGCAAATGCGACGATAGACGGCGTGGTACGCGTGCCCTCGGCATTTTCGATCACTTTCGGCTTGTCGCCCTCAAGTACAGCCACACAGGAATTAGTGGTGCCGAGGTCAATTCCGATTATTTTGCCCATTATCTGTTTCTCCGGGTTTGCTTAAACTGGTAAAAATTGGTTTCTGAGTCTGTATATTGGCCCGCATTGCGGAATTTCAAGGCTCGCCGGTGTTATTCGCTGCCAACTTGGCGACTACCACCATCGCAGGACGAATCAGCCGACCATTGAGTGTGTAACCCTTCTGGAACACATCAATGACGGTGTTGGGGGTTACATCAGGCACTTCAAGCATACTCATCGCCTGATGAAGGTCGGGATTAAACGCCTCACCACCGGGATCAATGGCTTCCACCTTGAAGCGAGCCAGCACATCCTGGAAGCTCTTTAGGGTGAGCTCAATGCCGTCACTGACCGCTTTGAACTCATCGCCGACATCGGTCATTGCCTGAATGGAACGCTCAAGATTATCGACCACTGGCAACAGCTCACCGACAAACTTTTCGAGAGCATACTTGTGTGCGTTTTCCACATCGCGCTCCATACGCCGTCGCAGGTTCTGCATTTCCGCATGGGTTCTCAGCACCTGGTCCTTGGCGTTGGCCAGATCGGTCGTCAACTGTTCAACCTCGCCGGTTGCTGATTGCGCCTCTGACTGCTCTACTTCAGGCCGCGACTCAGCGGCGCCCTCTGAACCGGGATCCTGTGGATCCGGCTCCTGATGATTTTGTTCTGTTGACACGCAACATCTCCCTTCTTCTATTGAATACGCTGCTTCAGGACTTTGCTTCAACCCGCTATATTGGGCCATTGCCCCATGTTTCAAGGGCAGACGCGCTTAAAAATTGTGTATAACATTGTTCTTCTGATGTCACTTCACACAAACAGGCATTACTGGTGCTTACTACCCTGACAGTCAAACATTTCACGCTGGTGGAATCCCTCGAAGTGGATTTCGGTGTCGGCATGACAGCATTGACCGGCGAAACCGGCGCAGGCAAGTCCCTGGTGCTCGACGCCCTGGCAATGGCGCTGGGAGATCGCGCCGATACAGATCGGATTCGCCAGGGCCAGGAACGCGCCGAGGTCTCAGCATTATTTGATCTGACAGAGATTGTAGCGGCCCGACAGTGGCTGATCGATAACGATTTTGCCGAAAACGGTGACGAAGTATTATTGCGGAGACTGTTGACCCGCGAAGGCCGATCCCGGGGCTACATCAATGGCCAGGCCGCCACCATGCAGCAGCTGCGTGAGCTTGGCGAGATGCTGATCGACATTCACAGCCAGCATGAACACCAGTCCCTGTTGCGCAGGGAGACCCATCACAAAATACTGGACAACTTTGCCGGATGTTCGGAGCTGGCTGGCGAGTTGCGACAGATTTATCAACAGTGGGCGACCACAACACAGCTGCTGGATAAGCTGGAGAACGCCTCAGACGAACTGAATGCCAGACGGGAACTGCTCACATTTCAGTTATCGGAACTGGATGAACTGTCCCTGGCAGAAGGTGAGCTGGAACAGCTGGAACACCAGCAACAGCAATTGGGAAATGCAGAGGCCATACTCAGGGACAGCGGGTCGTTGTTACAGCTCTGCTGTGAAGCAGAAGACTTCAACTTGCAAGACAGCCTAGGCAAGGCCTTACAGTTGCTGGCCAACATGCCCGGCAAACCTGCTGAGCTGATTGAGGCAGAAAATCTGCTGAACAGTGCGGCCATTGAAGTGGCGGAAGCCAGCCGTGAAATCCAGCAACATCTGGACAAATTCGAACTGGACCCGGAGCGGCTACTGCAACTGGAAACACGCTTGAGCGCCATCTATCAGTTGGCGCGCAAACACCGCATCGACCCACCAGAGCTAACGGCCAAACGTCTGGCGCTACAGGAAGAACTGGACAATCTTGCCGGTGGCGAGGGTAGTATTGAAAAACTTCGACAACAGGCCGCCACCCTCTCCGACCAGTACCTCGCGCTGGCAGAAAATCTCACGGCCCGCCGAACAGCCGCGGCAACTGTATTTTCTGCACTGGTTGAACAGCAGTTTTCGGCACTTTCGATGGATGGCACAAAATTCATACCTCAACTTACCCCGGTCAAATCGGGGCAATTAACAGCCAACGGCATGGAGACCATCGAATTTCTGATCACCACCAATCCCGGTGAACCGCCAAGACCCCTTGCCAAAGTCGCATCTGGTGGCGAGCTTTCACGAATCAGTTTGGCTATCCAGGTTATCGCTGCAAACCATTCGGCGGTCCCCACCCTGGTTTTCGACGAGGTGGATGTGGGCATTGGTGGCGCCACCGCAGATGTGGTAGGCAAACTGTTACGCCAGCTCGGAGGGCAGGGACAGGTTATTTGCGTAACGCATCTGCCACAGGTTGCCGCCTGCGCTCACCACCACCTGCTGGTAACAAAAACCACCGGCGAACATTCTGCCAACAGCGGTATCCGGTCGCTTTCAGGTGCTGACCGCACCAATGAAATCGCACGCATGCTCGGAGGTGCAAGAACGACTGATACCAGCCTCAGTCATGCCAGGGAAATGCTACAATTGGGTGAACAAACTGCTTGATACAGATCAATAAATTCAAGCATTCAAACCGCTATGCTGGGCCCTTTCTCCATAATAAGAGGGCGTTACCGTGCAGAGAGAAGATACAGAAACACTGGCCAGAGTCGGAAAATTGGTACTGATAGGCGTTGGCGTCATGCTATTGCTCATTGCCGCCGCTTCGATGATCGGCTAACCCGATTAATGACCTCGCAAAACATTCAAGTGACAAGCTGGCCGCTCCAACGTATCGCCGCATGAACCAATCACGTGTAATTCCTTTTGAGGTAGACCCGCGGATTGTCGACCGCAGACCTCTGCTATACTGACATTTCCGCAAAGAAACCCGGAAGGAGCCAGTTATGATCCACCAGTTTTTATCAGCGAGCTTTAACCTGAGCATGTTGCCGGCCAGACTGGCTATACGAAATACAAAAGCCTCTTTTCAGGCAATGCGCGACCTCCCCGGAACAGTGAAACAATATGCCGACGGCTTACACCAGTCCTGCGGAGACAGCCAACTGTTTATCGATCAGCTAATGCAACGCATTGATACAGAACTCGGCGGCGACCCCGCCAACCTGAGCAATCACGAGCGCGAGATGATCACCGCCCGCGAACTGGCCATGGCAGAACAGCACCTTGGCCACGCCGTATTTAATATGCTTAAGGCATACCGGGTATTGTCTGCCAAACCTTCGCGGGTGATCGAACACGGACGCGCAGAGCGGATCGACTAATCCTGTCGGCGAAACAGATAATTCTTTCTGCCGTTATTGCACACCACCAGCTGACGCCCAAACCGATCACACTGTCCTGGCTGCAGCGCCAGTGAGTCTGGCTGCGACTCGTTAACAGCCAGACGCTGCTTATCCTCCTTCAGAAAACCAAACATCGTTTCAAAGCGCTGCGCAAAATCCACACCCTTTGCTATTACATCATCAAACAGATAGACAAATTTCGCATAGGAAAACGTCGACCCGCCAAGGCCGATTTCCATCATTTTCTCCAAATATTGTCGATAGGCCGCCGCCAAGTAGTCAGCTCGGGCGATCCCATCATCCATTGCCCCGCGAAATGCCGGTATGCGCATTTTATTCGATGGTTTGAGCACACCTCCCGCCAGCCTGCTATTGGCCAGATTGCTCACCAGCACGTAGCGAACTCCCTCGCAAGTCAACCACTGATGATCGAGTTGACAGCCATCCAGTCCGTTGTCGATCTTGAGGGGCTCTGCTGCCTCAACGATCTCCGGCACAGGCAGTCGGGTATCGGCTGGCACGGCAACGTCAATACCGGCTCTGGCTGCAGGCCGCCTGAGCAACAGAGCCTGAATTTTGTCGTTGTTACGCCGGAAGTCCAGCAATGAAGGTAAGTCAGCCCCCTGACCCGCAGCCTGCACTTCACAGTAGAGTTGCTCGTAATAGGTTTCAGCCAGCAACCAACAAAAACGGTCTGCTACTGCAGGAACCGGGGACAAGAGCAGCAAATACACTGTTGTTAATCTCAACCATTTCCACATGTACACACTGCTCTTATAGGGTCTGGAACACAGCCATATGGCCCACAAATGATTAGATAGCCTTCGCGCCCGGATATTTACGCAACAGCCGTAACCTTTTAGACTGATTATCTTTTGAACAGGGAAGGCGAACGCAACTCGCCAGTTATGTCACAAATTATTATTCGCCTGCTCGCCCCGATGTTCTGCCTGATGCTGGCAGTCTTCACCTATTGGCAATACCCCGCATTGAACAACGATCAACGGGCTCTGCTGGAGCAGTTGCCCTTCATCGTCTGCGGGCTCGCCGCTTTCATGGCTTTACTGGCAAACCAATCCAAAAATCTGGGTACGGCCATGACAATGCTGATCAGCTACTGGCTGATTCGGCATTTCCTGCAGGCGCCATTGAATGCTGAGCCGGCCAACCAGATCTTCAGCCTCATCTCACTTTGTCTGCCACTGATACTGGGCGTGTTCATTATTCTCCCCGACACCGGCTGGCGACACCCGGCTTTTCTGGTATTGACGGCCTTCATCTCAATCTTTGCACTGATCATCATCAGCCTGTTTCAGTGGCAACCCCTCTGGTTTTCCCACCTCCTGCCCGGCATCAACGAAAGTACTTTTTTCGGCCTGAAGATATCCGCCACAGCGGGATTACTGTTTCTACTGGTCTATACCTTCAGCATCATCCTGCCATTGCTTCGCCGGGAGTATCTGGACAGCAGCCTGCCAGGCTGCGTGTTCTTCAGCTTTATCACCGTGGGATGGTTTCAGTTACCGCATATTTCCTCAATCATGTTTTCTGCCGCCGGATTACTGTTGATTATCAACCAGACCCAGGCCCTGCTCAACATGGTGTACCGGGACGAACTGACCCAGATCCCCAACCGGCGGGCACTGCTCCGCGATGTACGCACCATGGGAAACCACTATGCGTTGGCGATGGTGGATGTGGACCATTTCAAATCCATCAATGATCAATATGGTCACGACCTGGGTGACCAAGTACTTCGTGCCATTGCCGCGCAACTGCGCCGGGTCAGTGGGGGCGGACGAGCCTACCGCTTTGGGGGAGAGGAGTTTTGCCTGCTGTTTCGCGGCAAAACACGGGAGCAGGTCGTCGATTACCTGGAACAACTGCGCAAGAATATTGCAAATTACGACATGGCCACCCGGGACAACAAAAATCGACCACGCTATCAGTCCAGCGGCGAAAAGAAACGTGGCGCTTCACGACGCCGCGGCAATATCCGGGTGACCGTCAGTATAGGCGTTGCCGATGCACAGGACGCCCTGCATTTTGATGGCGTCATGAAAGCTGCCGACAGCGCCATGTATCGTGCCAAAGAAGCTGGCAGAAATCAGACCAAAATCGCGTAATCAACCCTCAATTATCTTTTAGCCTCTTTGACGTAGAGCACCAGATTGTGGCCCACCAGATCGAACCCATGCTTGGTAGCGATCGCTTTCTGCAACGCTTCAATTTCACTGCTTTGAAATTCAATCACATCGCCACTATCTACATTCACCATATGATCGTGATGAATACCCCGATCAATTTCATAAACTGCCGGACCGCTGTCAAAATTATGGCGTGTAATCAGGCCGGCACTCTCGAACTGAGTCAACACCCGATATACCGTGGCAATACTGACATCGTCACCGGCTTCGAGTAATTTGCGGTACACATCCTCGGCACTCATATGACTTTCATTGATTTCCTCAAGAATCTGCAGGATCTTCAGACGGGGTACGGTGACCTTGAGCCCCGCCTTCCGTAAGTCCCGGTTTTCATCCTTCATTCTGCTACCGCCTCTTTAATACACTCAATTGATTCTGTATTATCGCCGTTCACTGAAAACTCTGGAACCCCCAATGCATTTTACTGCAAGAATTACCTGCTATCTGGCAGTGACCGCGTTACTCGCCGGGTGCTCAGGTGTCTCAATGCCGGATTTCAGTATGCCCAAACTACCCAATGTGCATAAATTCGATATCCAACAGGGAAATGTTATCACCCAGGACATGATTGACCAGCTTCGTCCGGGCATGACCAAGTCCCAGGTGCGTTTTGTGATGGGGACACCCCTGGTTTCAGATACCTTCAATGAAGACCGCTGGGACTATTATTACAGCCTGTCGCCCAGTAACGGTGAAGAAGTCAGGGAGCGGATGGCGATTTTCTTTGAAAACGACCAACTGGTGGGATTCAGAGGTGACTTTATTCCCACTACGGTGAATATAGAAAGCACCGAGTGATCAATTACTCTGCCCGGCCTTCGCCGCACGCCGTTTGCGAATCTCTTTGGGATCCACGGTCAGAGGCCGATAAATTTCCACCCGATCACCCGCTTCCAACACATAGGTCTTTGGCGGATTGAGGCCTTTGGTGCCCAGGGCCTGCCCAAAGATGCCCATTTTTACATTTTCCAGATCAATCTCGGGGAACTGCTGCACAATTCCGGACTGTCGAACCGCCTCATACGCAGTGGTTCCGGGTGCAACCTTAAGCGCCAGCAGTTGCTGACGATGAGGCAACGCATAGGCCACCTCCACGGTAATCAACTCAATATCTTTCACGGACCGTAGACCTCCTGAGCACGCCTTGCCAACGAATCTACCAGATTGTTCGCCACAGAGGTAAACAGGCTGGTGGAGGCAAGTCCTACCGACAGACTATTAAATTCAAATTCCAGGTCGAGCATCACTTTGCAGGCATTTGCCGTCAATGGTTTGAAGTGCCACTCACCGGACAACTTTTTAAAAGGCCCCTGCTCAAGGCTCATGGTAATCTGCTCGGGTTTTTTCAGAGTATTTCGAGTGGTAAAACTGTAACCGATGCCCCCTTTTTTCAAGTCTAGTCTGGCCACCATACCGTCCTCCGACAGCTCTAATATATCGGCTCCGACACAGCCCTCCATATAGCGTGGGTAACTGTTCACATCATTGACCAGATCATACATTTGCTCAGCGGAGAACATCACCAGCGCACTGCGTTTTATGGTTGTCAGCATCAGGAAAATGTCTTGTAGAGGCCCATCACAAAAATGATCCCCACGGCTATTGGCGAAACATATCGCAATATCCAGTACCAGCTCGCGAAGACCCGACCCGACTCATCCGCGAGCTCACTCCGCACGGTTTCCGGTCTCATCAACCAGCCCGCAAACAAAGCGATAAATAGACCGGTGAGCGGCAACATGACACTGGAGGTCAGAAAATCCATAAACTCAAAGAAATTAAACCCCGCAACCTGCTTTTCTGCCCAGATATTAAAGGATAAAACACTCCCCAGCCCAACAACCCAGGCAATACCACCGAGCAGCAGATTCGCGGTAATACGGGTAAATTTTTTCGATTCGATGAGATAGGCAACGGCGGGTTCGATCAGCGAGATCGCCGAGCTCCAGGCGGCCAAAGTCACCAGCACAAAGAACAGGCTGCCAAATAATAATCCTCCCGTCATATTGCCAAATGCGATTGGCAGGCTGACAAACAGCAACCCCGGACCCGCCCCGGGTGCAATCGACGGATTTGCAAACACAATGGGGAATATGGCCAGCCCGGCAACCAGCGCCACCACCGTATCCAGAAAACCGACGGCAAGCACGGTGCGGCCAATCCGGGCATGCTCAGGCATGTAGGCACCATAGGCCATAATGGCACCCATCCCCAGACTGAGGGTAAAAAACGCATGCCCCATGGCCTCCAGAACCCCCGCCCAGGTCAATGCCTCATAGTTGAAACTGAACAGAAAATTCACAGCCTGGGCAAAATCCCCTCGCTGAATGCCAAACACCAGCAGGATCAGCAGCAGTACAAACAGCACCGGCATCAATATCCTTACCGCAACACCAAGCCCGCGGGTTACCCCGCCAATAACCACTAACAGGGTCAGAATCATGAAGACTGTCTGCCACAGAATCAGTGCTTTCGGGTCGGACAACAGGTCTGCAAAAATAATGGCAACCTGGTCGGCACTGGCGCCCTGGAATGCACCGCTGGCCATCTTCCCAATGTAATTGAGCGCCCACCCGGCAATTACCGCGTAATAGGAAAGAATCATCAATCCGGCTATGACACCCAACCAGCCTATCGCATGCCAGTGTCGCTCCAGGCCCGCCTCTGTGGTCAGGCGGCGCATCGTATTGATCGGACTCTGCCGACCACGCCGACCCAGCATGACCTCCGCCACCATGACGGGAATTCCTACCAGTAAAATACACAGCAGATACACCAGCACAAAAGCGCCGCCGCCATTTTCACCGGCAATATAGGGAAACTTCCAGATATTCCCCAGACCCACCGCCGAACCGGTTGCCGCCAGCACAAAGGTCCAGCGGCTGGACCAGACAGGGTGTCCCCCGGGAACTGATCCAGACCCATCAACCTCTGCAGGGGATTGCTGCTGTTGTTCCGCCATCGGCGATTTCCTTGTCAAAACTGACCGGATTGTACCGGCAATCCAAGATATACAAAACCAAGGCAATCACGCATAACGCCACAAAACCATAGGCGCACCCCAGCGCAATCCTTATAATGCCGACCCATGGCTAACAAATCCCAACACCCTCAAAAAAACCCCACCATTGCACTCAACAAGCGGGCCCGTCACGAATACCAGCTCGAGGAAAAATTCGAAGCGGGTCTCGTTCTGCAGGGCTGGGAAGTAAAAAGCCTGCGCGCCGGCAAAGCCCAGCTCACTGACAGCTATGTATTACTGAAAGACGGTGAGGCTTATCTGATTGGTTCACACATCACCCCATTGGGCACCGTGTCCACCCACTACGTCACCGACCCCGGCCGCACCCGCAAGTTGCTGCTCAATCAGCGTGAACTCGGTAAATTGTTCAACGGTGTCAATCAGAAGGGCTACACCTGTGTAGCCACCGCACTGTATTGGAAAAACCACCTGGTGAAGTGTGAAATCGCTCTCGCCAAGGGCAAAAAAGAACACGATAAACGCGAAACTGAAAAAAATCGTGATTGGGCACGACAGAAACAACGCCTGGTCCGCCGCGCCCGGTGATCATTAACGCCCTGTCAGTGAACTTCATCCACAGAATAAGTCTAATGAACCAATGGTCTCTGTGGTAAGATCTCCATTGAGACAATGTTTTTTAACAGAAACACTCAAAGCAGTTTCAGGGGGCGATTTGGATTCGACGCCGGTTACAAAACCCTGGGTGCATGCCGAGATGGCGACCAATCTCGTAAATCCAAAGTCGCAAATTATAGTTGCCAACGACGACAACTACGCACTCGCCGCTTAATACCCGGTAGGGTGCCATCTGACCGGAGCCGTGCTTGTGCGTCCGGAGCCTTTCGGGGCTATCAGGTGTCATATCTCACATGATCGCGATGAAGCTCGTCCGGGGTGGATTCGTTAAAAACTCACCGGAATCGCGGTTTGCGCGCCCTGTCTGTCGGGTTGCAACCCGCTAAATTTAATAGACTGTACTAAGCATGTAGATCTCTCGGCAGAGGACTGACGGACGCGGGTTCAATTCCCGCCGCCTCCACCATATAGCAAAAAGGCCTCACCCTCGGGTGGGGCTTTTTTGGTATGGGCACACCCCCGTAGCGGGTTCAGCCACACAGCACCCGCATGGGCGACACGAAACTGTTTATGGAGCTATCATGCGAAGCCGAATATTCAGAGGTGCGCCATCGAAGATAGTGCTAACCAAGGATGCCCCGACTCTGATGATTAATTGGCACTTAAAAAGAGCTGGTACAACAAGTTCACGACAATGTAGCGGGGAGATTACAGAAAGGTCTGGGGTAAGATCACGGTATGGTTGGAGTTCGCCTAAGCTTGCCCTAACCACCCGTAGATCACCCTAATATCTCATCAGGTTGGGAGCTATCCCTTCACCATAGCGTGAGAGATATTAGACTCAGGCTTAACCTGATATCCGTTGCAAGTTACGGAAATATTTAATCCAAAAAGATTAAGCTTCAACAATATCTGATTTTACACTATTGATCATAGCTATCATCTCTTCTCGTTCTTGCGCGCCGGTTCCAAAATGATCAAAGGTCGCATCCAAGTGGAACAAAAGTGCATCCCAGTCGTCATTATTGATCCTCATGCCTCTGTGGGCTGTGACCATATCACGACCTGTATAAAACACTGGGCCGCCCGTCGTAGAGCAAATATAGTTGATAAACGTTTGTGTTTCGCGAGCAACTTCGTCGATTGATCGATGAGTCCAAAAGCGAGCTAGATGTTCGTCTTGTCGAAAACGAGGTATGATATTTTCAGCAAATGCAGCGATAGCATCATAGCCCCCGAGTCGATCATAAAGTGTTTTATCTGACATGATTACTTACCTCTATTATTGTTTATCTCGTAACAGACCAGAGTATAGGGTAAGAATGAAGTGGTCAAAACTTCTCGTTAACAGTCACCGATAGCAGGAATACCAAAAACACCCCAACGGCTTACTTTTGGGGGTATTTATGGGGGTATAAATAAAAACAGCATAGCCATATAACTATATTATTCATATAGTTATATGGCTTATTTAGTAGACGCCGCCGCCTCGCAGAGGCGAGTAATTCCTGCCACCACCAACACTAAAAAGCCCCAACTGATATCAGCTGGGGCTTTTTAGTTATTACGGCAACCTGACTAACACCCTCATAACGGGTTCAACCAGACTGAACGTTACACGAGATCAAAACGGTCGGCGTTCATGACCTTGGTCCAGGTAGCGACGAAGTCCTGCACGAACTTTTCCCTGCTATCGTCCTGAGCATAGACCTCGGCGTAGGCACGCAGGATCGAGTTGGAGCCAAACACCAGATCAACCCTGCTTGCCGTCCACTTGACTGCACCAGTCTTGCGGTCGCGGATTTCATACAGGTTGTTGCCGGTTGGCTTCCAGGTGTAAGCCATGTCCGTCAGGTTGACAAAGAAGTCGTTGCTCAGCACACCCATGCGGTCGGTGAACACACCGTGCTGGCTACCACCGTGATTGGTACCCAAAACACGCATACCACCCACCAGTGCGGTCATCTCGGGAGCTGTAAGTCCCATCAACTGGGCGCGGTCGAGCAGCATTTCCTCGGGTTTGACCACATAGTCTTTCTTTTGCCAGTTGCGGAAACCATCGGCCAGCGGTTCCAGTGGTTCAAAGGACGCGGCATCTGTCATCTCGTCGCTGGCATCGCCACGTCCGGGTGCGAAGGGAACGTTGATATTCACGCCTGCAGCCCTGGCCGCCTGCTCAACACCCAGGTTCCCGGCCAACACAATCACATCGGCCACGCTGGCACCGGTGTCGGCGGCAATTTTTTCGTAGATTGGCAGGACTCTGGCGAGACGTTCCGGTTCGTTGCCGGCCCAGTCTTTCTGCGGTGCCAGCCGGATGCGTGCACCATTGGCACCACCGCGCATATCGGAGCCGCGGAATGTTCGGGCGCTATCCCAGGCGGTGCTGACCATTTCACCGATGGACAAACCACTGTCGGCAATTTTGGTCTTTACCGCGCCCACATCGTAGTCGCGATTGCCGGCGGGGACCGGATCTTGCCAGATCAGATCTTCAGCGGGCACTTCCGGACCGATATAGCGGGATTTTGGCCCCAGGTCGCGGTGAGTCAACTTGAACCAGGCGCGGGCAAAAGTATCGCGGAAGTACGCCGGGTCGGCCATGAACTTCTCACAGATGGCCCGGTATTTGGGGTCCATCTTCATCGCCATATCGGCGTCGGTCATGATCGGGTTAAGGCGGGTGGTCATGTCTTCCACATCTACCGGCTTGTCCTCTTCCCTAATATTCACCGGCTCCCACTGATTGGCCCCGGCCGGACTCTTTTTCAGCTCCCACTCATAACCAAACAGCAGGTCGAAGTAACCCATGTCAAACTTTGTGGGATAGGTGGTCCAGGCACCCTCAATACCGGAGGTAACGGTGTCGCGCCCCTTACCGGAGCCATTGGGGTTTTTCCAGCCAAAGCCCTGTTCTTCCAAATCGGCGGCTTCAGGTTCGGGGCCAAGTGCTTCGGCATCGCCATTGCCGTGACATTTGCCCACGGTGTGGCCACCGGCAGTCAGCGCTACCGTCTCTTCGTCGTCCATTGCCATGCGGGCAAAGGTCATCCGCACCTGTTCGGCAGTCTTAAGCGGGTCGGGCTTACCGTTGACACCTTCCGGATTTACGTAGATCAGGCCCATCTGGACGGCAGCCAGGGGGTTCTCCATGGTCTCTGGCTTGTCGACATCGCCATAGCGCTCGTCGGAGGGAGCCAGCCACTCTTTCTCGGCACCCCAATAGGTGTCTTTCTGAGGGTGCCAGATGTCCTCGCGACCGAATGAAAAGCCGAAAGAAGGCAGGCCCATAGACTCATAGGCCACGGTGCCAGCCAGAATAATCAGATCGGCCCAGCTGACTTTGTTACCGTACTTCTTCTTGATCGGCCACAATAAGCGCCGGGCCTTGTCGAGACTGACATTGTCCGGCCAGGAGTTGATTGGCGCGAAACGCTGGTTGCCCTTGCCACCGCCACCACGGCCATCAGCAATCCGGTAAGTACCCGCAGAGTGCCAGGCCATACGGATCATCAGCCCACCGTAGTGCCCCCAGTCCGCGGGCCACCAATCCTGGCTGTCGGTCATCAGGGCATGCATATCTTTCTTAAGCGCCGCAACATCCAGCTTCTTGACCTCTTCGCGGTAACTGAAGCCCCCTCCCATCGGATTGGTCTTGATATCGTGCTGATGCAGAATGTCGAGATTCAGGGCAGCCGGCCACCACTCCATGTTCGACATACCGGTTGATGTGGCGCCGCCATGCATCACCGGGCACTTGCCTCCTGTCGTCGCGTTGTTATCCATTTTCAAGTCCCTCTTCGAGTATTCACAAAATTATAGTAGCAGGATGCCTGATAGCGAGTTGCGGAAAATTAATATTGCCCCGGAAGATTCTCCAACTGTCTGTCAATATGCCCGACCAGTTCATCAGCGATCTTTTGACGATACACGCTACCACGTTACCCCTGAGATGGAACGATCAGTGTGCATACCGTTACCAATATAATTTTTCAATCCATTTCATAGTGAATGTAAATGCCGCATTTACGCTGGGCTACGCTATATTGTGTATTGAAATATTGTATTTCTTTTATTTAGGGAGCTACGTCAATGCTTACAAAAACAACACCTATAATTGCTGCTCTGGTGATAGCCGTATCGCAGGTCATGACACCAAGTACGGCAATGGCAGAGGGTGAGCCAAAAACCAACCAGTTCTGGTGGCCTGAAAAGCTTAACCTGAGTCCGCTTCGCCAGCACAGCCAGGAGTCCAATCCGATGGGGGACGACTTCGATTATGCCAAGGCGTTTGCCAGTCTGGATCTCGACACCGTCAAGCAAGACATTGAGACGTTGATGAAGACGTCACAGGATTGGTGGCCCGCGGACTATGGCCACTACGGACCTTTCTTTATACGGATGGCCTGGCACTCTGCGGGCACCTACCGTGTTGCTGACGGCCGCGGTGGTGCTGGCGGTGGACAACAGCGATTTGAGCCGCTGAATAGCTGGCCGGACAATGTCAGTCTCGACAAGGCCCGGCGCTTATTGTGGCCGATCAAACAGAAATACGGTCGCAGCCTCTCCTGGGCCGATCTGATGGTTCTGACAGGCAATGTGGCACTGGAGTCCATGGGTTTCAAAACCTACGGCTTTGCCGGGGGTCGTGAAGACGACTGGGAACCGGATATGGTGTATTGGGGACCCGAGAAACAATGGCTTGCCGACGAGCGTTACCATGGTGACCGAAAGCTGGAGAACCCTCTGGCCGCAGTCCAGATGGGGCTGATCTACGTAAATCCGGAAGGCCCCAACGGCAATCCCGATCCACTTCTAGCCGCCAAGGATATTCGCGAAACCTTTGGCAGGATGGCAATGAATGACGAAGAAACCGTCGCGCTGATCGCTGGCGGGCATACTTTCGGTAAAGCTCACGGTGCCCACAAGCCCGATGAGTGCCTTGGCGCTGATCCCGCCGGTGCACCCATTGAACAACAGGGGCTGGGCTGGAAAAACAAGTGTGGCAAAGGGAATGCAGAAGACACCATCACCAGTGGTCTGGAAGGTGCCTGGACGGCCAACCCCACTGCCTGGACTTCATTGTACCTGGAGAACCTGTTTGCCTTTGAGTGGGTACAAACAAAAAGCCCCGCCGGAGCAGTTCAGTGGATTCCTGCGAATAACCAGGCGACAAATACCGTCCCGGATGCCCACGATAAATCCAGACGTCATGCACCCATCATGTTTACTACGGACCTGTCTCTGAAAGAAGATCCCATTTATCGGGAAATCTCCTTGCGCTTCAAGGAAAACCCGAAGGAGTTCGAACTCGCTTTCGCCAAGGCATGGTTCAAGCTGACCCATCGCGATATGGGACCCCGCGAACGCTACATCGGCAACGAAATCCCCGATGAGGACATGCTGTGGCAGGATCCCGTCCCGGCAGTCGATCACCCACTGATCGACTCAAAAGATATCGCCAAGCTGAAGTCCGACATCCTGGAATCAGGTTTGACGACCTCTGAACTGGTAAGAACTGCGTGGGCATCTGCCGCCACCTTCCGCGGTACCGACATGCGCGGTGGTGCCAATGGTTCACGGATTCGTCTTGCGCCACAAAACAAATGGGATGTGAACAACCCAACAGAGCTCGACAAGGTGTTAAAGCGTCTGGAGAAAATCCAGAAAGACTTTAACGGGTCACAATCGGGCAGTAAAAAGGTATCACTTGCCGACCTGATTGTTCTGGGTGGTGCCGCAGCCATTGAACAGGCCGCCAAGAATGCCGGACAGGATGTAGAGGTTCCTTTTAAACCGGGTCGCACCGATGCAACGCAGGCACAGACTGATGTCGACTCCTTCGCTGTACTGGAGCCCACTGCAGACGGTTTCCGCAACTACTTCGGCAAAGGCCATTCCAGATCACCCGCAGAGATGCTGGTGGATCGGGCCAGCCTGCTCACCCTGACGGTTCCTGAAATGACCGTTCTCGTGGGGGGTATGCGCGCACTGGATGCAAACACCGCAAAATCCAAACACGGTGTATTTACCGACCGGCCCGGAACATTGAGCAATGATTTCTTTGTCAATCTGCTCGATATGTCCACCAAGTGGTCAAAAGCCAAAACTGACGGGATTTATGAAGGCAGTGATCGCAAAACAGGCAAGCTCAAATGGACAGCAACACCGGTCGATCTTGTTTTTGGATCGAACTCCGAGTTGCGTGCCATTGCAGAAGTCTATGCTGCCAATGATGCAAAAGAGAAGTTCATCAATGATTTTGTCGATGCATGGCACAAGGTAATGACGCTCGACCGCTTCTAACCCGGTCAACTTTAGTCCCAACGGGGAAGGTGCTCGCAACGGCAGAAAAACGAAGCCATTCGAGCACCTGACTCCGATTAGAGAAGCGGTCATTTATCCTTTTCGGAACTGACACAAAAACGGCGGTGTTAACAACACCGCCGTTTTTCTTTATCCGGTAAAACCCCCACAGGAAATTATCAAGAACAACTGGAAACTCCCTGAGCAAGAGAGTTTTCAATCATTGAAATAATTTGAGTAACTCTCTTTTCAACACTTTTCCCTGGGAGTTTCTGGGAAAACTGTCCAACACAATAATCCGGCGGGGCGCTCTCAATCCCAGACTTGCCCTGGCAAAACATCGAAGTTCCACTGTAGTCACTGACACTCCGGCCTTTAGGATAACGGCAGCAACCGGGATTTGCCCATGCACCTGCGAAGGCAACCCAAGTGCTGCCACACAGTCGACATCAGGGTGGGTCTCCAGAACCCGCTCAATCTCAGCGGGGAAGATATTGAGCCCATTCAGGATGATCATGTCATCGGTTCGCCCATCCAGAACAAGTTGCCCACCAGCATGGATGTGCCCCAGATCCCCCGGATAAAACCAACCATCCCTGAATCTTTTTGACGTGTCTGAGGGTGAGTTCAGATAGGTACTGGCTACTCCCTCGGCCCGAATACGAATCTCTCCTCGCTCACCCAGTGGCAGCCGGCTGCCCTGATCATTCACTATTTGTAGCTCGACACCATCAAGTGGTATGCCAACCGCACCCGCTTCATCATGGTCACCGGGGCCGGCCATGGATATGGCGCCACATTCTGTGGCTGCATATCTGACATAAAGGTTTGTGGTCACTTTTTCCTGAATCGCGCGACGAACCGCATAGGGCACGGCTGAACCACCTGTGCGGATCTTGAGTCCAGACAGCTTGCCCACTTTATTCAGCGCGGTCAGATCCGAAGCATGCATACTTGAAATATCCAGACAACTCACCCGGTGCTGTAAAACGAACTGTACCAAATCAAATTTACCCCGTGGCTTGAAGACATTGGTTCCGCCCTGCCAGACACAATAAAGCCTGTGCCTTTTGGAATTGTTGTGTTCGATGGAGGCAAGTCTCAGAAGCCGCTCTCCAGCATACTCCCTGTGACGGTCTGCCTGGGCGGCAACCTGTGCTTCACTGAATGGCACGACATTCACATCACCGGTAGTACCTGAGGTTCTGAAGTACAAAACACTGTCAACAGCTACTTGACCGCCGGGGGGAAACGCCGGAGACGGAGATGCGCCACAACGGTAATCCAGGAAGTTATGCGCGTCTGAGGACTCAATTATCCGAGTCACCGAAACCCTGTGGGCCAGACTGGTTCGCAATTGCGGGGCATCGTGCCCGGAAGGGTAATAATACTGGCACCTGTTGCCAAAAGAGCAAGGCTGATTATCACGTGATCAACTTCGTCTTCAATACAGATCCCCACCACTTCTGAGGGGCCGAATCCGGCTGCATCAAGGTTTAAAGCAGTTTTTTTGACACAGTCAAAAAGTTCACCGTACGTGAGTGACAGGCGCTCTGAAATAATGGCCGGATGTGCCATTTTATTCGTGGCATGTGCCGCAAGTTTGGCAAAAAAGCCCATATCAAATTACCGTCAAAAAGGAATTTATCCCTAAAACTCAATCACTCCCGGGCAAACCGGCATCGAATAGCGTCCTCTGCAGAACACTGCCCAGCTCGCCCCGTTTAAGCAGCGGAAATAGCGCGACATGTCCGGCGCCAGGAACCGGAACAAGCCTCACTGACGGGAGAATCGATTCGATCACTCTCGCAGACTCAGCGTCTTTGATGCTGCTCTCACCATAAATGATATGCACAGGAGGCGGTTTCTCACCCATGCCAAAGTGCTTGAAAAGCCCCGGAGCCCCCTCCCCGTCAGCAAATGAACGCCAGCGGTCGTCCTCCGGATTATTCGGGCTGACACTAAGACATGCATCGGCCTGCCAGCGCAGCGCGGATAACAGGGAAGGCATTGCCCCACCACTGGTGCCAACCGTCACTACTCTGCGGTACTCATCAAACTTCAACAGGGTTTTAAGTGCCACAAGCGATGATTGCAGATCAGGGGTGAGCCCAGGGAGGCCCATACGATAACCTTTGTGCTTCTCTGTTCGAAGTAAAACCACGTCGGCACTGTTTGCGTCTATCAACTGCAGAAATACCGGTGTCGGCATCATCATGCGCTGGAAATTTCCGCTAAAACAGACCACCAATGTTTTGCCAGCGCGGTCACCACCGGCTTCATAGATAACGACAGCCCCCCCCAGGCGTTTTCGCACAAAAGGGGCAGGAGCATTGCTACCCGCAGCAAGCAAGTATTGATCATGGAGTTTTGCCAGCCAGACTTTCGACAGCTCACGGGTATTAATCGAAATATATTTTCTAACAACGCTGTCTTTTCCGAGAATATTTCTTCGGATTCTGAAAAAAACCTGCATGATTTTTTTCCACAACCAGTTACCCCCTGTTCGGGTAATGAACTCATCCCGCAAACCGGCCAACTCCAGCGGCGTCATCCGGTTTTCAAGGGTAATATGGAGTTTATTCAGCTGGTTGGGTGACTTGCAGCACCCGGCAAGGCGTTTATACAGTCTGTTCACAATATTTTTCTACTCTATCGACCAGTTGGCCAAGTGTACTCAGTCTGTTCAAATCCTCGGGCAAAACAGTCAGTCCCCATTCGACCTCCAGTCCAATACAAAGCTCCATCGCTGACAGACTGTCTATCTCCAGCTCGGTCAGCTCGATATCCCAGACTCCAGCGACAAAATCGCTTTCGGCAACAGTATCCCGAAGGTAAAAAATTCCGGCGTCCTGCAGGATGGGAACGAGCAACTCTCTGATAGCATTTTTGTTCATTTCAATATGATCCGGTAATTTATAACATACCCCTCATCAAAGTTTTGCCCCAGCCAGTAACCAAGATGCTCAAATTGGAACACGGCGGCTGCCAACATGAAACATTTGCCAGGATATTTGACCCCCGAATAAAAATCCGGGCACCAGACAGGTACTCTGGCGTCAATTCAAATGCGTTTGAGTCACTGACCAGTTGCCTACACCGGGCAATCCAATGATAATTTAACGTATGGCTTAATCAGGGGTTTTCTTTGAGCATCAAAACACGTTTTCAACTTCTGACGGCAGCTCTCATCGTTATTTCCTCCCTGTGCGCATGGCTGCTGTTCCAGCAGGTTGCAAAAAATATTATCGAGGAATGGGGACTGCGCGCCGCCGATATTCAGGTGCGCTACGACAGCACCCGCCTACTGAAACCGATTGAGCGGGAAATTGCGCTGGCCCGGCAGATGGCCGATTCCCGCGTCATCCAGAACTGGGCAAAGAATGAGCATGATCCCGCACTCGCCGCCGAAGCCATCCGTGAGATGGAGAGCTATCGCCGGAACTTTAGTGCGGAAAATTATTTTGTGGCACTCAAGCAATCCGGCTCCTATTACTACAACAACGCCGAGGACGAGTTTTCCGGCAAACAGCTTCGCTACACGCTGGACAGTGACAAGCCCGATGACGCCTGGTTCTACCAGCTACTCAAACTGAATAAGTCCTTTCACATCAATGTCAATCCGGATACGCAGCTGGGCATTACCCAGCTGTGGATTGACGTGCAAATGAAAGACGGCGATAACACACTGGGTATTGTCGGCACCGGCCTGCCTCTGGAGGCGTTCCTGGAGGAAATCGTCGATATCGAGCAACCCGGTATCACGACCGTGTTTGTGGATCATACAGGCGCCATCCAGTTACACCGCGACCCCGGCATCATTGATTACGCCAGTCTGGTAAAACCGGAAGGCCAGAAGAACACCATTGAGTTGCTCTTTGACCAACCACGTGATCAACAGGCACTGTGGAATACAATGACAACCCTGCGCGAGGTCGGCGACAATACCAGCGAGGTAAAAAGCCAGTTTGTGGTCATTGACGGCAAGCGCTATCTGGCAGGGGTTGTCTACCTGCCTTCGCTGGACTGGTTTGAACTCACACTACTGGATCTGGAGGAGGTGATTCCTGTCAGCAGTTTTGCAGCCATGATGATGCTGTTTACCCTCATCCTGTTGATCGCCATATTGCTGGTGCACCTGGCGTTGCGAAAGCTGGTTCTGACACCGGTAGCAGCACTGGATAATGCCATGCTCAAAGTGAAAAGTGGCGATCTTCGACCTGCCGACCTGCCGAGCGGATCGGGAGAAATCGGTCGACTGATCAACCATTTTTCCGACATGGCCGAGGCAATTCGCAATCACACCAAGGAGCTGGAAACCCGGGTCAAGGACCGCACACAGGCGCTCAACGAACTCACCAAACTCGATCCGCTAACCGGTCTGCTCAACCGGCGTGGTATGAACCTCCAGCTGAGCCAAGAAATAGACCGTTCACGCCGCCAGCAAAACACCTTCGGCATCATCTGGCTCGACCTTGATCATTTCAAGACTATCAATGATTCCTTCGGACACGCGGTCGGCGACCGTGCGCTGATCAATGTTGCCGGTCTTCTGAAAGCAGGTATCAGGCCCTATGATCATGCAGCCCGGTGGGGCGGGGACGAATTTCTGGTGCTGCTTTCACCTTGTGATGAAACGACGTTACAGCAGATCGGAGAGCGCCTGCGGTTGAGCATTGAGCAGGCCGGGCTGCCGGAGGGACGAAAAATAACCGTCAGTGTTGGCAGCTGTCTGGCACAACCGGGAGACCAGCTGGAAACGCTGCTGAAATCCGCAGACGATGCACTATATGAAGCCAAAGCCTCAGGCCGCAACCGCATGATCAAGGCCGGTTGACCGGTGAAAGAGGGGACGCTGCCGTATACGATTAGCCAATGACGAAGCAGCTTGGCCTATAACAATTCATGTGTGGCAGGCCTCCTGAACTGAACTGCCCGGCGGATTACTCCCGACCGTCAGTATTTTCCAGCGCTTTGATTTTCTGATAGAAACCGTCCGCTTCCTCACTCAATTCCGCGTACCTTTGAATATTGCCTGATCGTTGTGCCTCCATGGCTTGTTGAAGTTTGCTCTGGTAGCTCTTCTCCAGCTTTTCCAACGGATTTTTTCTGAACAGTCCAAACATAGTCATTCTCGTGTCGCAGGGTTCATAACAACCGCGATGGGACAGCGGCCAATCAATACTCCTACGATCCGAACGACGTTTTGGACCGGTACCCGGTAGACAATTCGGATAATCCAACCACCGGGTATCGTCCTCGCTTGGCCTCTCGCGGCAACTCTGTCAGGTTAAGTAGGTTTCCAGGCTGAATGCCCGATAGCGCAGCCGGGGTAACTTCTCGGCAGTGATAAAGCCGGGCGGGGCGTTAATCACATCGGGAATTCTATTGACCAATTGGGTACAGGTGGTCATCGCGGTGGGAACCGCTCCATTGGAAAGCTCAACGTCTGGCTCCCCCGCTATTTTCCAGTGATTCATGTCAGCCTGATCAGGCCGGTACACACAACCGGTCATTTCGAACACAAAGCTCGGCCCTTCACTGGTTTTAATTTCATCGATATCGGTAAAACCCAGAACATTACCAATGGGAACCGTGATTCCCAGCGAGGCGACCGGCAGAGGTTCCGTCGCCAGTACCGGCCGCGATGTCGTGGTAATCGACACGGGCGTCAGCCCGGTATCCGCCACCAGTGCATCCAACACGTTGCGACCAAAGGTGGGTGGGCGCGAAGCGGACTCCAGCCACGTATTGAACTGCTCCGGGGTGGTGCCAACCTGTTGCTCGCGAGCCAGTTCGGGGCCGTAATCGTCGACATTCCAGCTGGCCTGGCCCAGCACTTTGTCTATACGATGGGTCGTACCCATCAACATGCTCACCATATTGAGCCAGTAGCTGTCCTGATGACCGGAACCCGTCAAAGTCACACCGGTGCGTTTGGCGATGCTGTCCAGCTCAGCAGTAATCTCGGGCGAGGTGTCCCACGGGTACAGTGCTTCTTCAGACAACGTCACCGCATTCACACCATGCTCGGCACACAGACGGAGCTGCTCCTGTGCATCGGACATATAGCTGTTGACGGCGATAACCGCGATATCGGCTCCACGACTCAACACCTCTGCGGCGTCATTGCTCACGGCGACTCCCAGCTGGCGCCCGAGCCCGGTGAGCTCCCCCAGATCCTTGCCGACTTTTGCCGGACTGCGGGAAATGGCCCCGATAATCTCGACGCCCTTGTCGAGCAACATACGGGTAATGATCGAATTCATTGTCCCGACACCATAAACCACAGCTTTGATTTTTTTCATGGATACCACCCTCTCGTTATTATCGTGTTCAGTTACATCGGTCTGTAGTCGATATAACAGTGCCACAGTATAGGCAAGCTCAAGGGCAGATGGTAACCCCGATCCGTATTGCAGTTATGCCAAAAAAACCGACTCGATGGTGGACAACCCTGTCGGGATCAATGATGAAAATTTTGAACAGATCCTAATGCATTGCCCTGCTCAGCACGTGGTGCTGAGTCGGGTCGCTACCGGGGAGTCCGGAGCTGGCCAGGGAGGCCTCGCTGATTTTTCCAGCGCCCTGGAAATGACTTCCCGGTAAATCGCTGACTGATCTCCACGGACAAATTCACCGGCCTCAAGTACCGCATAGTACGTCGTCAACAGATAGTTCTTCTCGAGATGAAACTGCCCCAGCTGCCTGTAACAGACAGCCGTGCCATGGCCTGCATCAACAAGCCTTTCCACATCAGCATACCCCCCGCCTTGAACCTTTACAGGCTGACAGTCATTGGCCAACAGAATCATGGCAATTTCAAAACCGCTACCAAAATGGGGGAGCGCTGACCGATAGTGGCTGCGTGTCATAAACACCTGCCCTTCCTGCATACACCGCTCCCAGTAACGCCTTGCCGTACAGGGGTTGGCTGACAGAAACTGCCTGTGATGCACACACAGGAATTGTGGTTCCATAGCGATTCTCCCCTCTCCGGTTAATGGATATTTCAGGCCACGTCCCGTTTCTGGTGACCATCCCTGAGGTGATCCACTGTTTCACCGGCGAGGGTTTTTCCCGCCAGGGAAAATGCCCGACCAAAACCTTTCACATAACGTCCACCCTGAGGAACAAGTCGAAACAGCTTGAAATCTGCCAACTGGCTGAGGTGATTAATACGCTCGCCATGTCTGTCGGCCAGTCGTGCTATGCCCTCGGCCCAATGCTTGCCATCCGGCTCAATGTGTTTTGCCTGCACGCTGTAATTTACCCTGATCCGGGCGAACAGCTCGCCGGCACTGTCCTCATCCTCGATGATCAGGACAGAGGCTTCCGGAAAATGCTGAAGGTTAACGGCATGCAGGGCAATTTCACTGATCAACACATACAGACATTCTTCGCCAATCGCAAAGGGGGCATAGGAGGCATAGGGTGTTCCCTCCATTGTAAGAGTCGATAACATCAGACTTTTGCGGCTACTGATAAAGTTGACCACTTCTTCATTAATACGTTTCTGCACAATTGACTCTCTCATTCTGCTCTCCTGATATTCGTCACTGCACCGAGCGGTGCTCTCTAATACGATGAAATTCGGCTACCTGTCCGGGAAATAATTCGCCATCGTTGTCTCTGCCCAGGAAGACCTTGAAAATGGGTTCGCTGTCCTTGTCCAAAAAAACAAAGGCGTAGCTCTCTCTGCCCCGGTGGGGACGCGCCTGGAAAGCCACCCGCTGGATCCTGCCGAGATTGATGTGCCCGTGCAGCCCCGAACTGCCACCGTCGAGATTGTAGTAACCCTCACCGAGGCTACCGGCGGGAAAACACCCCTTGAACTCGAACACACAACCGCCATGCACGATGACAGTGGTTGTATTCCCCCACTCGGCCAATAGCCGAAGCAGTGCTTCTGCCTGATCCCCGGACATCCCCTGATTGTCGTCCCACGCTGTCATTGTTGGTTACCTATACCCTGTCGCCACTAGAAACGGTAAGTTGCCGTCAGGATAATTTCCCGTCCTGACTCATAGAGTTCTTCCCAGGCCCGCCGATAGTGCTTATCCGTGACGTTGTTGACCGTGAGATCAAGCTTGACGCCGTTCAGACTTTCCGGCTGCCAGCTGGCATACAGGTCCGTGATGTTGTAATCACTGTACTCCTGACCCGCCGTGTTCTCCGGGTAGTCGGTACGATCCTGCCTTGCGGCATGGGTAAAGCGTACTCCAGCCAACCATGGCCTGGCACCGAAACGGTAATTCAGGTCAGCCGAGAAAGTATCGGCAGGAATATTGGTGAGATCATCACCGGTTTTATCATCCTCACCCCGTGTTTGGCCATAGGCCAGTTTCAACTGCCACTGGTCAAGCCGATAATCCGCACTCAGCTCATAGCCCTTTATCTCCGCCTCATCCACATTCACCCAGGTGGTATAACCGGGGTCCATCACCGGGAAGAAGGTAGGGTCTGTGACGATCTGTTCGATAAAGTCATCCACTTTGTTGCGGAAAACAGCGGCATTGATACGCAGGCTGTCATCAGCAAACAGGTTCTCGAATTGCATATTGGCCAGCAGTTCTGTGTTGGCCGCTTGCTCGGGCTTCAAATCCGGATTGGGCAGGAAGCTGTTGCAAAATCCCGGGAACATACAGAAATGGGTTCCCGTACTGTAAAGGGCTTCCGCCCCGGGGGCCCGAAATGCCCGATCGTGGCGAAGGGTCAGTTTCAACCAGTCCGATGACTGCCAGATGACAGCAATCGATGGGGAGACATCGCTGTCACTGCTGTCAGCATTGAGGTTCTTAGCCTCGGTTTCAAAGCGGTCATAACGGACACCAAGTTCCAGTTTCCAGGCTTCCGAGAGCGGTACGGTGGCCTGTACAAATGCGCCCCAGACATCGGTTTCCGCATCCGGAGGTGCAGGGCGGTCTATGCCGCCCCGGCGGGCATCGAATTCTTCTCGATAACCATCAATCCCGTAGAGCAGTGCGATATCACCTATCATGGAAAGATTGTTCAGGTTAATACCCCGCACCACCAGTTCAGTGGAATCGTAGCGTCCATCACTGACCCTGGACTCATCCATTTCCACCTTGTTTCTGTAGGCCAGCAGCCGACTGTTCACCAGGGGAGAATTGGTATCCAGGTGATATTCCATTGACCAGGTGGTCGTTCGCTGATCCCGGTCAATCAGGAAATTGCTGCTACCTAGATTAGCGGCACCATTGGAAGGCACACCGCCTTCCACTTCGGCACGGCGGTAATTAATCGCCAGGGATTGCTGGTCGTCGATTTGCCATTCTGCCTTCAGCAATCCGCCCTGATCCCGCGTGGCTGAGCCCGCCAGGGCGTCACCATTACCGAGCTCGATGTCATTGGCATCCCGGTAATAACCACTGGCCAGCAGATCTACATTACCCACTCGCCCGGCCAATGCTGTGGTGGTGGTTTGCTGATGGTTGTTGCTGTTGTAACCCGATTTGACCAAGCCACCCAGATTGGCACCCGGCTTCAACAAATCTCTGGCAGAAATGGTATTTTGGGAAACTACCCCGCCAAGTGCACCCGAACCCCACAGGCTGCTGGTGGGCCCTTTGAGAACTTCAACATCACGAATTAGCTCAGGATCCAAAAAGTAAGTGGGACGATGACCAGACTCAAATGTCTGACGCACCCCATCTATGGTTTGCAGGACCTTCTGGCCGGTCAGCCCCCGAATATTGACCGACTGATTGCCGGGTCTGGGGCCACCGGATACCGTAATATTTGGCTGATAGCGCAATATTTCCGCCACCGACTGGGGTTGCATGGTGCTTATTTCATCCTCGTCTATCACCACAATGGCACGAGATACGTCGTCAATGTCCTGCTCTACCCGGGTTGCACTGACCACCACCGGTGCGACTTCAAAGGCCGAAGATTCTGCAGACTGACCAGTATTGTCGTTGGCCTCGACGGCAACAGTGACCGCCGGGTACGACAGAAGTAACGCGGGCACCAGACCCAGTTGATACCAGCCAACTGAAAAAAAGTTTTTCTGTTTTTGCCAATCATTCATAACGGATTCCCCATCACTGTTCCCCATCACTAATTGCACCCGGAATAGCGACGCTTTTGGCAAGAAACCAAATCAGCCTACCCGACTACTTACCCAACTATGGGAACAGCAATTTACACACACCAACCTCAAATGTAAATACGAATCATTATCATTTACAAAAAGAGGCCGACTGTATACCATGGGCACCACTGACATTTGAATCATCTCGGTTATGGGCAAAGCACTGAAAACATACTGGCCAACACTGCTTTGGCGGAGCGGGAGCCTTTTGATGGCTCTGGTTGCCCACAGCTGGGCAATCACTCTACCGCCGACAGAAGCGCCATCTGCTGAATCGGCGTCCTCGTTTCACACCGCGCCAGTGGCGGTGTCGATCTCATTCCGCCGCGAACAGAGTATGCTAAAAGCTGTTGAACCTATTGCCACAACAAAGCACAGACAGCCCCCTGCTTCAGAGCCAGTGGTAGCCCGCACACCTGAAAAAAAGCAGCCCCAAGTGACTACCGAGCCGAATGTCGAACCCCCTGCAGAGACAAAACCACTTCGGGAAAAAATCCCGGAAGCGAAGCGGCCGCACGCCACAAGGGAGGACGAGACAGGGCAGCTTGACGATACGGCAAGCGTTGTGGCTAGCCAGCCTGAATCGCCCAAACAGCAGGGCATTCATACAGCGCCGCTGGTTACCGAACCTCTGTTCGCCAGGCCACCTACACCGCCCAATTACCCCACAGTTGCTCGCAAGCGGGGCCAGCAGGGCACAGTCTGGCTGGATATCTGGCTCGACGACGAGGGCGAACAGCGTCAGCTGTCAGTCAGCAAAAGTTCGGGAATCGCTGTACTGGACGAGGCCGCACTACAGGCCGTTGCCAGTTGGGAGTTCATGCCTTACCGGATAAATGGCAAGAGCGCCGAATCAAGGGTCAGGGTTCCGGTGCAATTCGCCCTGAAAAAATCAACCTACCACTAATGCCTGCTACGTCCCATGAATCTGATGACACTGCTTGAACAACAACTGGGCCCAATGGCCTATCCGCTCTCACTTTGTGCGCTACTGTCCTTGATCATCCTGACAGAGCGGCTGGTTGTGATTGGTTACACAACCGTGCGAGGCAAACTCAGACGGGACAGCCTGACCGTCATGACAGGACACGCTGGACAGCCAAAACATATCCAGCAGGAAATTGCTGCCGTGTGGCTGCAACACCGACAACGGCGGCTGGCGAGCGGTATCCGGCTACTGCAGATACTCGCCCTGCTATCGCCACTATTGGGACTGCTGGGTACAGTGGTTGGACTGATACAGGTCTTTGATACCCTGGGGGAACAACGGGGCCCCATTGAGCCCGCCATGCTTGCCGGCGGGCTGGGGATCGCCATGAAAACAACGGCCGCCGGACTGATCATTGCGGTGCCAGCACTGGTGGGCGCACACGGCTTCAATATGTGGGTCGACCAGTTGATAAGCGGGACTGAACAGTTTATCAACCTGCAACTGCTGAAGCTCGATGGCGTCTCGATGGGTACCCTGCCGTGATTCGCTCGCCCCTCCAGATCAAGCTGGAAGCAGGCCTGGAACTGACCCCGTTGATTGACATCATCTTTATCGTCGTGGTGTTCCTGCTGCTTACCGCCAATCATCGACTGCTCTCTCTGCCCGTGGATATTCCGGATACCGACCAGGCTACCAGCGAACTGGAGGAGGGACCTCAACGGCTGCTGATCACGCTCTATCAGGACTCGCCCCACTGGGGTATTGGCGAACAGCGCTACAACCATTGGCAGGAATTTCAGTCCCGCCTTTTGCCCCAGCTGGATGACAAAAACCGGCCTGTGACGGTCGCCCCCGACAGCCGCGCATCCGTGGAGTCGCTGGTCAAACTGCTGGCGCTGCTGAATGAACGACAGATGACCGACACCCAAATTCTGATGGAATCGAAACCATGAAAAAATTCCTCCGCTCATCCCTGATGTCAGTCCTGTTGGCCGGGGTATTATTTGGCGCTGCTGCCACAACACAGGCCGATACAAGGCTGGTGAGCACCGATGCGCTGGTCACTGAGCTGATCTTTGCTCTGCGGGCGGACAGGTATCTGGTTGCCGTGGATGTCACCAGCCACCTGCCACCGGATTACCGGCCACTGAAAATCGTCGGTTACCACCGTAACCTGTCTGCAGAAGGCCTGCTGAGCCTGTCACCCACGCTGGTGATTGGCAGTGAGCATATGGGTCCGGCACCCGCACTTGATGCACTCAGGCAGGCGGGCGTCACCCTGCTGCAATTGTCCTCTCCAGATCATCCGAAGCAGTTGCGTGACAATATTCAACGAGTGGCCGAATCACTGGGCCTGTCTGAAACAGTGGCACCCTTGCTGGCAAGACTGGATCAACAGTTGCTAGCCCTGGAAAGCCAGCCTATAACAGGCAGCAGTGCCGCTTTCCTGCTGGCCACCGATCCCGCCAAGCTTCGCCTGGCCGGCCACGGCACCACTGGCGAAGCATTCATCCGCCTCACCGGCGGCCACAATGTTGCAGATTTCACCAATTACCGCACTGTCTCGGCAGAATCCCTGCTCGCCATGGACCCCGACATCATCATTCTCGCCGGGCAGGAAAAAGACCACGCTCTGGATAGCTTTATCAAAAGCAATCCGGTACTGGCGCACAGCCGGGCCGCCCGATTCGGGCACATTATTGCCGTTGATGGCAGCACACTGGTCGCAGGACTGAGCCTAGCGTCCATTGAAGAAGCCAGACAACTGATCCTTGCAGTAAAGGCGAACTGATGCGACTCCCCGTTATGATCTCCGGTATCGCGCTGGTTGCCATGATTATCCTCGGCAGCTTGCTGTCGCTACTGCAGGGCGCGCTGGATTTACCGCCAACAGAGAGCCTACTGGCACTCTGCGATACCCTGTTCGGCACCCACTGGAGCACACTGGATGATTACCAGCGGGTAGTCGTCACTGAGCTGAGACTGCCGAGGCTCCTGCTGTCTGTGTTTGTCGGCGCCATGCTGGCACAGTGTGGCGCAGTGATGCAGGGACTGTTCCGCAATCCACTGGCAGACCCCGGCATTATCGGCGTTTCCTCCGGGGCTGCGGTCGGCGCTATTGTTGCTATCGCTATTTTTCCCGCCTCCATAGGTCCTCTGGCCGTGCCCGTGAGTGCTTTTGTCGCCGGCCTGCTCACCACAATGCTGGTCTACAGCCTGTCCCGGTCGAAACAGGGCACCTCAGTACTGGTACTCCTGTTGGCCGGAGTGGCCATCTCCGCCTTTGCCGGTGCGACCATCGGTTTTATCAGCTACTTTTCAAACGATGAAAAGCTTCGCCAATTGAGCCTGTGGCAGATGGGCAGTCTTGCCGGCGCCAGTCAGGTAAACCTGTGGCTGGGATTTTTCACCGTTGTGGCCCTGGCTATTGCATTCCAAAGGAAGACGTCCGCATTGAATGCACTGGTACTCGGGGAATGTGAGGCTCGCTACCTCGGTATCAACGTGGAAGGGCTCAAACAGCAGCTGATTATTCTGGTCGCCGTTGGGGTCGGCATCTCCGTCGCCTACGCCGGTATTATTGGTTTTATTGGTCTGGTGGTACCGCACCTGGTAAGGCTGGTGACCGGGCCTGACCACCGCAGCCTGATCCCGCTCTCTGCACTCTGCGGTGCCCTGCTCCTGCTGGTGGCGGACCTCATGGCAAGACTGGTGGTACAGCCGGCAGAACTGCCGGTGGGTCTGGTCACTGCACTACTGGGGGCGCCCTTTTTTCTGGCGCTGTTAATCCAGCAACGGCGTCAATGGAACTAGGGCCTACCGCTATGCTTGAATTGACCAATCTCCGTTCTCAACACGGCAAAGTGCCACACCTTGTCGTTGAGCAACTGAGCATCGGCACGGGCATGATGGTGGGGGTCGCCGGTCCAAACGGGTCGGGAAAATCCACCTTGCTCAGGGCCATCGGCGGTGATCTGCCTGTCACCGGTGACATCCTTTTTTATCAGCGATCCTTGCGCCAGTGGGATCCACTGGACAGGGCGCGACACCTAGCCGCACTTCCCCAGTTCAGCCAGATTGGCTTTTCATTTACTGCCGACGAAATTGTTGCCATGGGAATGATCCCACTTTCCCTGTCCCGTCAGGAAGGCAGACAGCAGGTGGCTGCTTTGATGAAAGACACGGATTGCCACCACCTGATGGGCAGGGCATTCCCATCACTGTCCGGAGGAGAGAAGCAAAGAGTCCATCTGGCCAGGGTGCTACTGCAATTGAGCCAGGCCACACAACCACCCTTGCTGGTGCTGGACGAACCGACCTCGGCACAGGATCTCAAACAACAGCACAGAATACTGGCACTGGCCCGCTCACTATGCCGCCAACGCGGTTACGGAGTCATCGCCGTGCTGCATGATCTCAACCATGTACTGCGCTACTGCGACCATTGTGTATTGATGAAGGAAGGAAGATTATCCGCACAGGGAAAACCCGGCGATGTGCTCACCCAGAATACCATTGAGGCTCACTGGGAATACCGGCCACAACTGGTCGGTCATATGGAGTCCATCCCGGTTTTTGTATAACCGAACGCGGCTATCTGAGTCTTGGCAACAGTATCTCGCCGACAAGAGGGGAAACCCCCGGCTGTGGCTCCCAGGTGGGTCTGGTGCTAAACCAGTAGTCCGTTTTCAGTGCCAGCAAGCGGTAGAGACCGGTGGGCAGATCACGTTTGATTTCCTCGTCATCACTGTGCACCTGGGCATAGCTGAGCACGCCGTGGATGTAATGATAGAGCAATCTGGCGGTTTGCTCGGCATCCACACCGTCATCAAGACAACCCGCTAACTGCAGGGCCTTTACCAGTGACAGGTTGTATTTTACCGCAGTTTGCGAAAGTAGCTGGAGCGCTTCGATCACCTTCTCGTCACCGGAGCCAATCTGTGCCCCGGCATTGTAAAAAGGGCAGCCCCGGATACCCGCACGATCGTTACCCATCTTCGCCACAAACAGAAAATGCACCAGATTTTCAAGTTGCTCAAGCGGGGTGTTGACCGGTGAAAAAACCGCATCAAGATCACTTTTTATCACTTGCCAGTAATAGGCTGTAGCCTCACAGAACAGTGCCGCCTTCGAATCAAAGTGGTGGTAAAAGGCACCCTTGGTGACGCCCGCCTGTTTGCAGATTTCATTCACACCGACACTGTTGTAATTACTCTGCCAGATCAGCTCAAGCGCTGTTTCCAGCAGGCGCTCCCGGGTTTCGGTTAACGACATATCAGGTATCTTTCAGGTTAACGTCAGGCTTCACAGTATAGATACCTAACGGTTTGCCCAGCAACCCATGCCAGCTGGCAAAACCCCTGACACCGCTGCCGTCTGAAAACCCACGATGGTGTAACTGCGCTTACCGGTTGAAATATATCTATAAATTACTCAAATACAAAACGATGCCCCAGCCAGCCTATTTTGATTTCAGCAATTGACTGACATACCGACCGGTATGTAAGCTGCCATATTCAAGAACAAATCGCCTTTTTCGGCAACAGGAAGCCGTTTAATACCTCAAAATCTGGAGCTCAACCATGCCTGACACATCCGGCAAAAGGCGCCCTCGCGTTGCTGCGGGCGCAACAGCCACTGTACTGTTGACCCTGCTGGCGACCCTCTATTACGCCGCATTCCCTCACCAGAGCCATTCCAGTGACAAGACGGCAACAGGTGCACCACCTGCGAGACAGGTTCCAGTTACAGCGGTGGCGCTGGAATCCGTTCGCCTCTGGACACGCTTTGCCGGACGCCTGACCGCAGTAAATACTGCCGAGATAAAACCCCGGGTAAGCGGCGAGATTCAGCAGGTGCTGTTTCAGGATGGTCAACTGGTCGAACGGGGTGAACTACTGTTTGTGATCGACCCCCGGCCCTACCAGGCCGCCGTGCAACAGGCAAAAGCACAACTTGCCTCTGCAGAGTCCCGCACCACCCTGGCGCGAGACGAACTGGCACGGGCCAGCAAGCTGGTCGGGCGGAAACTGGTGTCGGACAGCATTTATGATTCGGCGAAAAATGAATACCAGGTAGCCAGCGCGATGATACAGGAGGCGGAAAGCACCGTGGTAAGAACGGAGCTGGATCTCCAGTATGCGCATATCAAGGCGCCTTTTTCAGGCCGGATAAGCCGTGCAGAGCTCACCGTCGGCAACTTGGTGGAAGCCGGTGCCAGTGCGCCCGTACTGGCAACACTGGTATCCAACCAGCAGTTGTATGCCGAATTCAATGTGGACGAGCAAACCTATCTGCAATCAATCCGGACCACCGGTAATACCGCGGCGATGCCGGTAGAACTGACACTGGCGAACGACGACCGGGTTTACCGGGGCAAAGTCCATGCGTTCGATAATCAACTGGATATTTCCAGCGGAACCATCCGGGCGCGGGCCATCTTTGATAATACCGACGGGGCCCTGACACCCGGCATGTACGCCAATGTTCAACTCGGTGCAGCCACCGAAGTGGAGGTATTGCTGATTCCCACTGGCGCTGTGGGCACCAATCAGGACAAGAAGTTTGTCTATGTGGTCGGCGAAGACCATATCGCCGCCTACCGCGAAGTCACCCTGGGTCAGTATCACAAAGGGCAACGGGTTGTGTTGAGCGGGTTGCAACCTGACGATCAGGTAGTCATCAACGGACTCGCCCACATTCGGCCGGGAATGCCGGTCGATCCCACACCTGCCCAACCCGAGGCTGCCGACACAACAGCTGAATAGTCTCAATATTCCCCTGAAGGACCGCCATGAATATTTCCAGATTTTTTATAGATCGACCGATCTTCGCCGGTGTACTCTCCCTGATGGTGATGATCGCCGGTCTGCTGGCGATGTTTCAGTTGCCGATTTCCGAATACCCCGAGGTAACACCGCCTTCAGTGGTAGTGAATGCTTCTTTTCCCGGCGCCAATCCCAAAGTCATTGCCGAGTCAGTGGCGACGCCGCTTGAGGAGCAACTCAGCGGCGTGGAAAACATGCTTTACATGTCTTCCCAGGCCACCTCAGATGGGCGGATGACCCTGACCGTCACCTTCAAAATAGGGACCGACCCCGATCTAGCCCAACAGATGGTACAGAACAGGATATCCCAGGCCCTGCCCCGCTTGCCGGAAGTGACGCGGCAGCTCGGGGTAACGGTCGTGAAAAGTTCGCCGGATCTCACCCTGGTGGTCCACCTGGTATCACCGGATCAGCGCTACGATGAGCTCTACCTGCGCAACTATGCGCTGATGCATGTCAAGGACGAGCTGGCCAAGGTCAATGGGGTTGGCACGGTGCGCCTGTTTGGCTCCGGCGACTATGCAATGCGTATCTGGCTCGACCCGGAGAAAATTGCCGAGCGCAACCTCTCGGCCAATGAAGTAATTGCGGCGATCCGGGAACAGAATGTGCAGGTGGCAGCGGGCATCATCGGCGGCGCGCCCATGGCCGAGCCGGTGGATGTGCAACTGCCCGTCAATGCCATGGGGCGATTGGAAACCCCGGAGGAATTCGCCGACATCATCGTGCATGCCGGCAATAGTGGTCAGATCACCCGACTCAGAGATGTCGCACGCATTGAGATGGCAGCTGCCGATTACAACCTCAATGCCATGCTGGATAACAAACCCGCTGTGGCGATCCCGATTTTTCAGGCACCTGGCGCCAATGCCATCGCCATCTCCGATGAGGTGCGCCGCACCATGGAGGCACTGAAGCCGCTGTTTCCCGAGGGCCTCGATTACGAGGTGGTCTACGATCCCACGGTATTCGTCAAGGACTCGATCAAGGCTGTGGTGAAAACCCTGCTGGAAGCCCTGCTGCTGGTGGTGATTGTGGTCGTGGTCTTCCTCCAGACCTGGCGTGCCTCAATTATTCCGCTGCTGGCTGTGCCGGTGTCGATTATCGGCACCTTCGCCCTGATGTGGCTGTTCGGCTTTTCCATTAATACCCTGTCACTGTTCGGGCTGGTGTTGTCCATTGGCATCGTGGTGGACGACGCCATCGTGGTGGTGGAGAACGTCGAGCGCAATATTTCCGAGGGACTGGATCCCCGTGAGGCCACTTATCGAGCCATGCAGGAAGTCAGTGGGCCGATTATCGCGATCTCGCTCACTCTGGTGGCTGTATTTGTGCCGATTGCCTTTATCAGTGGGCTGACCGGCCAATTCTACAAGCAGTTCGCCCTGACCATTGCCATCTCAACCACCATCTCGGCTTTCAACTCTCTGACGCTGAGCCCTGCCCTCGCGGCGCTGCTACTGAAAAGCCAGGATGCGCCCAAAGATCGCCTGACAAGGATCATGGACAAATTGTTTGGCGGCTTCTTCCGGTTGTTCAACCGGGGCTTCAAAAAATCGTCCAGCGCCTACTCCACATCCATCGCTGATTTGCTGAGCCATAAAACCACGTCTTTTGCGGTTTATCTGGTATTGATCGGCGTGACCGCTATTGGCTTCAGCGGTCTGCCGAAGGGATTTGTCCCGCCCCAGGACAAGCAGTACCTGATCAGTTTCGCGCAGCTGCCCGATGGTGCGTCCCTGGCCCGCACGGAAGCCGTCATCCGGGAAATGGGCAGCATTGCCATGGCCGAAGAGGGTGTCGCCAATGCGGTACAGTTCCCCGGCCTTTCGGTGAACGGCTTTACCAATAGCGCCAGTGCCGGCATCGTCTTTGTCACGCTGGAAAACTTTGACCAGCGCAATTCGCCCGAACTGTCCGCCGCGGCCATCGCCGAACGCCTGCAAATGCAATACGCCGGTATCAATGAGGCGTTCATTGCGATTTTCCCACCACCGCCGGTCATGGGCCTCGGCACCACCGGCGGATTCAAACTGCAGATCGAGGATCGCGCCAATCTTGGCTATGAGCAGCTGGCCGCGGTTGTAGACAATGTTCAACAGGCCGCATGGCAGGACCCGGCACTGGTCAATGTCTATTCCAACTACAAGATCAATGTCCCCCAGCTATACGCCGATCTTGACCGGACCAAAGCCAAACAGCTCGGCCTGGATATCAAGGAAATCTTCGATACCATGCAGGTCTACCTCGGCTCGCTGTATGTGAATGATTTCAACCGTTTCGGTCGCACCTACCAGGTTATTGCCCAGGCGGATGCCGAATACCGCACCAGCCCTGAAAATGCCTTGAACCTGAAAGTGAAAAATGACCGGGGGGAGATGGTACCGCTGGGCAGCGTGCTGGAAATGAAAGAGAGTTACGGTCCGGAAAGCGCCATTCGCTACAACGGCTATCTGGCGGCAGATATGAATGGTGACGCGGCACCCGGCTATTCCAGTGGTCAAGCTCAGGATGCCATCAGCAAAATTCTTGACAGGGTGTTGCCACTGGGCATGACCTTTGAGTGGACGGACCTGACCTACCAGCAGGTACTGAGTGGCAATACCGCCATCTTTATTTTCCCCCTGTGCCTGTTGCTGGTCTTTCTCGTGCTGGCCGCACAGTACGAAAGCCTGGTGCTGCCGTTGGTGGTGATCAGTATTGTGCCACTGTCGGTATTGTCGGCGGTGGCCGGCCTGTGGCTGACCGGTGGCGACAACAATATTTTCACCCAGATCAGCCTGTTCGTGCTGGCGGGCCTGGCCAGCAAAAACGCCATTCTGATCGTGGAGTTTGCCCGGGAGCTGGAGCACAAGGGCATGGACACCTGGCACGCTGCGGTGACGTCAAGCCGGATGCGGTTGCGGCCAATTCTGATGACGTCCTTCGCATTCATCATGGGTGTAGTCCCGATGGTACTGTCCACCGGCGCAGGTTCCGAAATGCGCAGCGACATCGGGGTTGCGGTTTTCTCCGGCATGCTCGGCGTAACGTTTTTCGGGTTGTTTTTTACCCCGATTTTCTATGTGCTGTTCAGAAAACTGTCACGCACCAGCAAATTCCATGTACCCGCAGAATAAATCGGGCGGATCACTGCCGAAGTGCGTCGAGGGTCTTCTGATACATTGATGCGTGTGGCCCCCCCAGGGCCACTGCCTGTTCAGCCATGGCAATCGCCTCGGTGTGTTCACCGAGTTCAAAGAGCAATTGGGCGAGATTGTTATAGGCGGGGGCAAAATCCGGGGCGACGGTGAGTAACCGGCGATACCCGGCAAGCGCCTCCGGCAATTTGCCCATATCGTAGTGCAGGTTGGCCAGGGCAAACCCGAATATCTTGCTGTTCGGCCAGCGTTCCAGCCCCGCCTGGTAGGCTTTTTCCACGTCTACTGCAGGATTGTTGCGCCCAAAGTCGATCACCGAAAGGAAGTATTTCTGTTCGTCCACCTGCCGGGGCAACTTCCCCGGTTTCAGCAGAATCACACCCCAGTAATCACTGCGTTGCCAGGTTTGTTCAAACACCCCCAGCCTGGTCATGCGCCGCTTCTTCTCACCGGAATGCATCACCAGTTTTTCACTGCTCAGGTCGTACCCAACCACGACTGCGTAATGCCAGACCTCATACCAGCTGACGCCCAGATTTTGTAACACCAACACCGGGTTGTCGGCCTGCACTTCACCGATCAGATGCTCGAGACGGGGTTCGATAATATAGGGGATTCGTCCATAGGATCTGGCAGCAGCCAGCATTTCTACCTGAAAGCTGCCCTTTCTGTCGGGCACATACACCTTGCTCACCAGATCGTCGGGCACTACGGTGGAAAGCCCAGAGGCAGAGAGCACCGTGGCGAGAGCAGCGGGACCACAGTGATAATCGTTTTGCGGAAAAAAAGGCACCCCCTCTATGATGTGGGATACATGCCGGGAGCTATCTTCCGCTTGTCCAGCCAACAGCTGGTCTGTCTGGGGTGTACTGACACACCCGGAAAGCAGAACAGAACACAGAAAAAAAACACGCGAGATCATCGCGTGTTTTTGAAGGACCAGATTACTGTGAATCAATTTCAGACACCGGGGAAGATATCGGTCACCCCGGCAACATCAAGCAGAATCAGGATCAACAATACCAATGCGATTGTACCCAGAACACCGCCTGCAGGCAGGTCGGCCATCTGCTGGTTCAGCTCGGCGACCTCCGCGTCGCTCATTGAGTCCACCCGATCACTGACATCGGCAATATCAACACCCAGGCTGGTCAGTTTATCGGATACATCCTGACGAGCCAGAAGGTCTTTGATTTCTTCACGACCCAGATCGGAAGAAACCTCAGCGGCAACCGTATCGGTACCCACCATCACCGCATGGGACTGACTCACCAGCCCAGCGAACATCACCATGGAAACCAGTATATAGCAGACCAGTTGCCTAACGGATTGATTATTCATACTTGAACTCCCTATTGAAAAGAATCGACCGCTGCAAACCTGAGTGCGCGGATACTTTGAAGATAGTAGAAACGTGGCTTACATACCGATATCGACTGGCCACTCAGGGAACACTTTCATCCTACTCTGGTTTTGACTGAATAACTGTTAAATCGATCATTGCATGACAAATGAATGTAACCGGCACAGGCAAAGGGATTTTTCATGGCAGGCAAGGTATCCGGTGATGCCTGCAAGAGACAGGCCCACCGGATAATATGGAACGCTAGCGGATCACCAGGTAGAGGGAGTTGCCATTCCTGTTGACATGGAGCAGGACGGACTGCTTGCTCAGGGAAAGCGCTTTTTTGAAGCTATCTAGGTTGGTGACGCGCTGCCGGTTGGCACCCAGAATCACATCACCGGGGCGCAAACCGTTATAGGCAGCTACCGAGTTCGGTGATAAGCCCGACACCAGTACACCCTCACCATCCGGGTTGTTTTCAAAGCGGGCACCTTCCAGCAGCTTGTGCAATTCACCCGTGGTGGACGTCAATTGCTGTGGCTCACCCACCTCAATATCAACTTTTTTCACCTTGCCATCGCGAATGTAGGTGAGTCGCACTTCGTCACCAATGGATTTGATGCCGATCTGGCTGCGTAGCTGTCCGGAAGAGTTGGTCGCTTCACCATCGACGGCAATAATCACATCCCCTGCCTGCACGCCAGCCTTCTTGGCAGTGGAGTCGTCACTGACACCGGTCACCAGCACGCCTCGCTGGCCGTTCTCGAGATTGAAGGCTTCGCGCAACTCGGGCGTAATATCCTGGATACCAATACCCAGCTGACCGCGCTTCACTTCGCCATATTCGAGTATCTGATCCATACTGGCTTTGGCCATATTGATAGGAATAGCAAAGCCAATGCCGATATTGCCACCGGCTGGTGCCAGAATCGCAGTATTAATTCCCACCAGCTCCCCGCGCAGACTGACCAGTGCACCACCGGAATTGCCGGGGTTGATGGAAGCATCTGTCTGTATGAAATTTTCATAGCCTTCAATACCGAGACCGGTGCGATCCAACGCACTGACGATACCGGTTGTCACGGTCTGTCCGAGCCCAAACGGGCTGCCGATGGCCACGACAAAGTCGCCGACCTCCAGTTTGCCGGAATCACCCAGTGGTACTTCAGCCAGGTTATCGGCCTCAATCTGCAAAATGGCGATGTCCAACTCGGGGTCGGAACCTCTGACCTTGGCGGTAAACGAACGGCCATCTTCCATGGATACCTGGACTTCATCTGCACCTTTGATCACGTGATAATTGGTCATCACAATGCCGTCATCGGCATTGACTATCACCCCCGAACCCGCGCTTTGCTGGCGTTTTCTGGGCGGCTGTTGGCGCTGCTGACGGGGGTCCGGCGCATTGAAAAAATGCCGGAAAAAGGGGTCGTTCATCAAGGGGTTGTTCGTAGCCTGCTGGCTGGAAAATGTCGCGATATTGACAACTGCCGGACTGACACTCTTCAGCATTGGCGACAGCGAGGGCAGCTCCCTGTCTGAGCCATCGTGCAGCGGTAGCGCCGCCTGGGTAAAACCAACCACCAACAACATGGATACCGCGAGCATGAAATGTCTGAACTGATGCATGCTAAAAACTCCTGAGGATTACCGAAGGCCTGACTGTCCAATAACAGTGCCCAACCCGTTTACTTTTACTTGCTTGATCATTGAACCACTTGTCTTGCCACCGGTCCGATCAGCTACGCTCTCGACCCTGACAGTGTTGTGGGACACGGTTTGGAAAAAATAATTCCCAAGTATTTTTAGTGAGCGGGGCGGCAATTACCCTGCCGCCCCACTTGTTCAGGCCGCCTGGCTACTGTTATCGCTATTCTCAAACACATTCCCACCGTCACTGATCGGGATGGTTCTTGGTTTCATGGCCTCCGGAATTTCCTTGAGCAGGCTGATGGTCAGCAGGCCATTGTTGAGATCCGCAGATGTCACTTCAACATGATCCGCAAGGTTGAATTTGCGTTCGAAGGCGCGCCGGGCAATCCCCTGATGCAGGTAATTGCGGGAGGTCTTGTCACTCGCTTTTTTGCCATACACAGTCAGCACACCTTTCTCCACCTGGATATCCAGTTCGGCGCGATCAAAGCCAGCCACTGCAATGGTGATGGCATAACGGTTTTCATCGAGCACCTCAATATCGTAGGGCGGGTATACCGTCGAGGTCTGCTCAGTGCGCAACGCAGTTTCCAGCAACGGTTCAAGACGATCAAAACCGATTGTGCTGCGATACAGCGGGGTCAGGTCAACAGTTGCCATAACATATCCTCCATTAGAAGCAATATAAAAAGTAATGGTCGTGGGCATGCACTCTGCAAGAGACGTGACGCCCACATGGCTTATGTAGGTACGGCAATCTGAATTTCAAGGGTCGCTGTGGCTGGCTCTCCCTGAACACAAGAAGGACGCAAAAGGCGTTTCAGCGAACCATCAATACGGATACTGGCGCGAACAGGGCGACTTGATGGCTCAGGGTGCCAAAAGACTGCTGTTCCGGCTTGATGATTCGGGCCGCCATCACAATCAGGTCTATCTTCACTTCTCTACAATAATGGATGATTTCGGGGGCGCGCTTACCCACTGCTATCAATTTCTCGATTGGCACGCCGGGAAACTCTGACTGAAAATGTTGCTGCCAACGCGTCAGGGTTTCGTCGGCCTGACTGGCAAGCTTCTGGTAAAAAGCTTCCAGCTCTCCATCGGTTTCACCACCCAGCTTCTCCAGCACATGTAGCAGGTGTAGCTGGCCGCCGGACTGGAAAGCCATCGACAGTGCTTCCCGGATAGCGGGCTCATTTTTATCCGTCAAATCCGTCGGAACCAGAATATTTTTATACATCACTATTCCCCTTTTTTAAGTATTGCGATATGACTCGATTTCTTAACCATCCGACCTGCAAATCAGTCAGGATGACTGTCACAACTGTTTACACTCCCTGCCCATAATGACATGTTAGTATCAATGCGGTGTAGTCGGTATCCATGGTCAAAATCGCAGGCAACGCGATTACCGATCAGGGATCTGTTTTCGCCTGCGAACAATGGAGAGCTAACATGAAGGCAGTGGTACTCGACAGTCTTGGTGGACCTGAAAAGCTGACGCTGCGTGACATTGAACGAAAAGCCCCTGGGCCGGGTGAAGTAAGTGTAAAACTGGCTGCCAGTGCGCTGAACCGCCGCGACCTCTGGATCACACAGGGTAAGTACCCAAAAATAGAGTTACCCTGTGTTCCCGGCTCTGACGGTGCAGGGGTTATCGATGAACTGGGGGAGGGTGTCCAGAACGAGCTGTTGGGACAGCAGGTGGTGATATACCCTGCCAAAAACTGGGGCCCGGAACAGCGCCACTACGGCCCGGATTTTCGGGTATTGGGTATGCCGGACCAGGGCACTTTCGCCGAATACATCTGTGTTGCGGCGAGCGATGTTTACCCAAAACCTGCCCACCTCGACTGGCCACAGGCAGCCGCTATTCCGCTGGCGGGACTGACTGCCTGGCGTGCCGTTACCACCCAGGGAGATGTACAGCCCGGTCATCGGGTATTGATTACCGGTGCCGGCAGCGGTGTTTCGACCTTTGCCGTTCTCTGGTGCCTTAATCTCGGCGCCGAAGTCTATGTCAGCAGTGGCAGCAATGAGAAGCTGGCTCACGCCAAAGTCATGGGGGTAACCGGTGGCGAAAATTACCGGGATCCAGCGTGCTATAAAAAACTTCGGCAACAATCCGGCGGCTTTCACACAGTGATCGACAGCGCTGGCGGCGACGCGCTCAACAGCCTGCTGGATAGTTTGTTACCCGGTGGGCGACTGGTCTTCTTTGGTGCCACCCTTGGCAACCCGGCCAAAGGGTTGGAACTGGTTAAACTTTTCTTCCGACAAATCCGTATACAGGGTACGACCATGGGCAGCAATGCAGAGTTTGCCGCCATGATAGACTTTGTGACAGCACACCGGATCCTGCCTGTTATTGATCGGGTGATGGCGCTGGAGGACGCGGTCGCGGCCCATCAACGGATGGAAGGGTTTTCACACACCGGTAAAATAGTGCTGCTGAATGACTAACATCCCAGCAAGACGGCAACTTCGGTCGTCAGAACTCAACGCTCAACACGAGTGATTGCCATGTCTTCCCCCCGCGGGCAGTTCTCATCCCGTATTGGCTTTATTCTGGCGGCCTCGGGGTCGGCAGTGGGGTTGGGGAATATCTGGGGATTTCCCACCAATGCCGCCGAGAATGGCGGCGGTGCCTTTGTACTGGTGTATTTCCTGCTGGCGTTTTGCCTGGCCTACCCGGCACTCATGGCCGAATTGATTATCGGTCGTCATACCCGCGCCAATATGGTTTCTGCACTGCAAATCATATCTCCTGGAAAAAACGCCAGATTGCTGGGAAAACTGACGGGTTTTTACGGCATTATTGTCGCCGCGCTGATCCTCAGCTTTTACAGCATTGTGGCCGGCTGGATGCTCGCCTATCTGCTGGAACCGATGGTCAACCTCAGCGGACTGCCGGGATTGGCCAACTGGCTCACTGCTTTCAGCGCACCCAGAAACCTACTGTTCTGCGCGATTTTTCTGGTTGTTACCTGCGCGGTTATCAGTTCCGGCGTTGAGCACGGCATCGAAAAATGGTCATGTCGGTTAATGCCGGCTCTGCTGGCAATGATGGTTTTTCTGATCGTTTATGTGCTCACCCAGCCCGGCGCAGTCGATGGGCTCAAACTCTACCTGATCCCGGATTTCAGCCGCATCGGTGATCCAAAATTGATCCTCAGCGCCCTCGGCCAGGCTTTCTTTTCCCTGTCACTCGGGGTCGGCACCATGCTGATCTACGGCTCGTATCTCAGGCCAGACGACAACCTTCCCGCCATGGGCGCCATTGTCACGGCACTGGATTCATCCGTGGCCTTTCTGGCGGGTCTGCTTGTACTGCCAGCAATGTTTGTCGCCCGGCATCAGGGGGTGGAAATCTATACGGCTCAGGGGACGTTGATGGCCGGGCCAGACCTGATTTTTCAAACACTACCCGCTCTGTTTCAAACTATGGCTGGCGGTACTGTGGTTGCTTTGCTGTTCTTTACCCTGCTATCTATCGCAGCGCTCACATCATCGATTTCCATGCTTGAAGTGCCCGTTTCCTACACTCTCGAACAACATGTTGCCAGTCGCCCTATGGCCACCTGGCTGTCCGGCGCGATAGTCTTTGCCATCAGCACGGTGATCGTGATGAATTTTGACACTCTGTTTGCGGTCGTCGTGACCCTCACCACCCGCTACAGCCAGCCCCTGCTGGGACTGATGTTATGTGTTTTCGCCACCTGGGTCTGGCGCAGGGACCAGGTTCTGGAGGAAATTCGCCGAGGTCTGCCCGATGTACAGCACAGTCTGTTCTGGCGAATCTGGCCCGGCTACGCAAAATTCTGCTGCCCAGCACTGATACTGATGGTACTGGCACAGAGCCTGATGAACTAGCACTGCGCCTCAGAAAGTGCCTCGGTAGTTGCCGCCATCAATCAGGATATTCTGGCCGGTGATGTAGGCTGCCTGTTGGCTGCAAAGAAATGCACAGGTGGCACCAAATTCCTCGATCATGCCCAACCGGCCGGCCGGCAGACCGGCGATAATGTCCCGGGCAGAAAGCCCCCGGCTCTCACCGATCAGTGTGGCGGCGCCATGACCTCGCTCGGTATCAAAGAGTCCCGGTAATAAATTATTGATGGTCACATTAAAGCGCGCCGGGTCCCGGGAAATCCCGGCCACAAAACCGGTCAACCCCGAACGGGCGCCGTTGGACAACCCCAGTGGTTCAAACGGCTGCTTTACCGCAGCACTGGTGATATTGATAATCCGCCCAAACCGTCGTTCGATCATGCCATCCAGGGTGCGGCGAATCATATCAATCGGGCTATACATATTGCCATTGACCGCTTCGAACCATTCTTTCTGCCCCCAGTTGCGGAAATCTCCCGGCGGCGGCCCCCCGGCATTATTCACCAGAATATCCGGTGCAGGGCAGGCGATAAGGACCGCATCCCGACCCGCCTCCGTCGTAATGTCACCTACCACCGTGGTCACCTCGGCGCCCGTGGCTACCCGGATCGCCTCAGCGGTTGCTGCCAGCGTACCGGCCTGCCTCGCCATGATTACCAGCTTGGCGCCCTCCGCTGCCAAGGCCATCGCACACCCTTTACCCAGCCCTTTACTGGCGGCACAAACCAACGCCGTTTTTCCGGCAATTCCGAGCTCCATTCAATGATCCTCAACAATGGGTTAATGGCTTTCGGGGCAAGAGGCTAGCATGGAATTGGCAAAATGTGACGCCTGTTAAACTGTAGGATCGCCGGGAAGTGTCGAACAAATAGACTACAACAGCCTCGAATTTCTGGAAAACTGGCTCCGCAAAAATTCCATCTGATCCCCCAATATCCGCCTGGAGTTAATCAGTGCCAGATATTCTGCGTTGTTGGGCCTGAACGGCAGAGCGACCAGCTGCATATTTAATTCATCGAGCAGACGATCAGCTTTGTGCTGGTTACAACGGCGACAGGCGGCAACCACGTTCTCCCAACGATCCTCCCCACCCCTGGAAGTGGGCACGATGTGATCACGTGTGAGCGCATTGCTCTCAAAGGGACGGGCACAGTACATGCACAAATAACCATCGCGGGCAAACAGTGCAGGATTGCTCAGCGGGTGCCGTGTCTGTGGACGCGCCAACTGCTCACCGGTACAGGCAATGATACTGGGCAATACCATACGGGTCTGTTCTCCGGTATGGCGGCTATAACCTCCATGAACTTTTTTGACCACATCACCCAACGTCCAGACAACAAGCTCCCTGGCAAACAGGCACACGGCTTCCTGCCAATCCAGCCATTCGATAGGCTGGCCTGCCTGATTGAGTCGTAAAATCCTCGGTTGTATCACGCCGACCACCACTGCTCAATTCCAGAAGTAGCTGCAGACCGTCTTTCCAGAATGCAAAAAGCCCCGTCAAGAACGAACGGGGCCTGAGAATCAGGGCAAAAAGGCATAAAGCATACCCACCGCAGCATCACGGGTATTTTTTTGGGGCGGCACACTGCTTTGGGCTCATTGCTGCAACTGAAGGCCTATTGCTCCTGCGAGGTACAACTTCAGCAATAATAAACCCGGAGAAAACACTGTCAACAGATAAAAAATAAAGCCCTGATACAGGAGATATCAGGGCTTTAGGGGCAGTACAGGAAATTGTGGCTTCCATCTGGAAACCACAGAATAACCTAACATCCATGTTTTTCCTTGGTCATTGCGTTACACATCCATGTGTCACAGCGTCCATGCCACATTACTATCTACTCTTTCCAATGCCGCCACCATTGGTATTTTTCTGTTTTTTTTGTAGGAAAAAGATTACAGATGTGAGCTCACAGAATTGACCACTTCACCTGGCTCGGTTAGTGTTGCAGCTTGATTTTTGGAGCGTAAAACGTGGCCAGCCGCAAAAAACCATTGGATTTTGAGGAAAAACTGCACCAGCTTGAAGAACTGGTCAACGACATGGAAAAGGGGACTCTAAGTCTGGAGGACTCACTCAAAGCCTTTGAAGCAGGCATTAAAATAACCCGCGAATGCCAGCAGGCACTCAAGGATGCCCAGCTTAAAGTCGATATGCTGACTAGCGGATCCTCTGAACCCAAGGTCTTTGATCCTGAGAGCGGCTGATGGACACCCTTTCTTTTGCAGACTTTCAGCAGCAGTCGCAGCAGCGAATTGATCAACATCTCAATGCCATACTCCCCATTGCCGGCCAGGGAGAAACCACCCTTTTCGAGGCAATTCGCTACAGTCTGTTCAACGGTGGCAAACGCATTCGTCCTCTACTGGCCTACGCTGCGGCCAATGCAGTGGGTGAAATCAATCCTTCCACCGACCGGGTAGCGGCGGCACTGGAAATGATTCACGCCTATTCCCTGATTCACGATGATCTTCCCGCCATGGACAACGATGATTTGCGTCGTGGCAAGCCCACCTGCCATATTGCCTTCGACGAGGCCACAGCGATTCTGGCTGGCGACGGCCTGCAAGCACTCGCATTTGAACAGCTCCTCGAGGCACAGCAGTTGCCCCCACAGACAACGCTGCGCTTACTCGCGATGCTGACCAAAGCAGCTGGCATCGATGGCATGGTTTACGGTCAGGCCATCGATATGGCTGCCGTCAACCAAACGCTCACACTCCCGCAACTGGAACATATGCACCGCCACAAGACAGGCGCCATGATTTCCGCCAGTGTCATGATGGGGGGGATGACAGCCGGTGCCTCGGAAGGGCAGCTCGGTGCGCTGAAAGATTATGGCGAAGCAATCGGTCTCGCGTTTCAGGTACAGGATGATATTCTCGATGTCACAACCGATACCGCTGTGCTTGGAAAACAACAGGGATCAGACCAGGCCCGCAACAAACCCACGTATCTATCTCTACTGGGCATTGATGGCGCCCGACAAAAAGCCGCCGAGCTTCACGGCAAGTCACTATCCGCACTGGCCAGTTTCGATGAGCGCGCAGACCAGCTTCGCGCCATAGCAAACTATATCGTCAAAAGGGAATACTAACGTACAGGGCTATTGACCTCGGTAAGGTGGGGACGTTTCACACGACTTTTTGGTGTAAGATTGCACCCTTTACCCAGAATTGATCTTGCATGCCAAAGACCTTTGATGACATACCACTGGTTCGTCCGGAAACCCCGCTGCTGGACACCATCGATCAGCCCTTTCATCTCCGCGAACTGGAACCGGAGCAGCTGCCGGAGCTCGCAAATGAATTGCGCGCCTACCTGCTTTACAGTGTTGGGAAAAGCGGCGGCCATTTCGGTGCTGGCTTGGGAACCGTCGAGCTGACCATTGCCCTGCATTATGTATACAACACGCCCCATGACCGTCTGGTATGGGATGTTGGCCACCAAGCCTACCCCCATAAAATACTGACCAGCCGACGCGACCTGATGCTCCATATCCGGCAGATGGAAGGCCTCTCGGCATTCCCAAAACGGTCGGAGAGTGAATATGACACCTTCGGTGGCGGTCATTCCAGCACATCCATCAGCGCCGCCCTGGGGATGGCGCTGGGTTCTGCCCTCAATGGTGAGAAACGCAAGGCGGTGGCAGTAATCGGGGACGGAGCCATGACCGCAGGCATGGCTTTCGAGGCACTCAATCATGCCGCCCACACCGATGCCGACCTACTGGTGTTGCTGAACGACAACAATATGTCCATCTCCCACAATGTGGGGGGGCTTGCTACCTATTTTTCGAAAATCTGGTCAAGCCGGTTCTATAACTCCATCCGCGAAGGTGGCAAAAAGGTGCTCCGCTCAATACCCTCAGCGGCCACCTTTGTTCGCAAAACAGAAGAACATCTAAAAGCCATGGTGGCACCCGGTATTGTCTTTGAGGAACTGGGCTTCAATTACATCGGCCCTATCGACGGCCATAATCTGCCCCTGCTGGTGCAAACACTACACAATCTGCGCTGCCTGAATGGCCCTATCCTGTTGCATACCATTACCCGCAAGGGCAAGGGATTTGGCCCCGCCGAAGCAGACCCGGTGGGCTATCATGCACTGAACAAGATTGAGCCGAAAACCAAGCCCCAGATAGCAGTCGCAAAACCCGTTGCCAAGGTCAATCCGCCAAAACTCAAATACCAGCAGGTATTCGGTAACTGGCTGTGTGATATGGCGGAAAAAGATTCACGCCTGGTAGGGATTACACCGGCCATGTGCGAAGGCTCTGGGATGGTCGAATTTGCCAATCGCTTTGCCAATCGCTTCCACGATGTAGCTATCGCGGAACAGCACGCCGTCACATTGGCCGCCGGGATGGCCTGTGAGGGAATCAAGCCCGTCGTGGCTATCTACTCCACTTTTCTGCAGCGCGCCTATGATCAGCTGATTCACGATGTAGCCCTGCAGGGTCTGGATGTACTTTTTGGTATTGATCGCGCCGGGCTTGTGGGAGAAGACGGACCAACCCATGCCGGCAGTTTTGATCTCACCTATCTGCGCTGCATCCCGAACATGCTGGTGATGACCCCCTCTGATGAAAATGAAACCCGTCAGTTGCTCTATACCGGCTATATTCACAACGGCCCGGCTGCGGTCCGTTACCCCAGAGGAACAGGGCCCGGCGCGGCGATTGAGCAGGCGATGACCGCACTGCCAATAGGCAAAGGGCTGATCCGTCGAAAAGGCCATCAGGTGGCCATACTGAACTTTGGCACCCTGCTACCTGCAGCCATGGACGCCGCCGAACAACTGGATGCCACCGTAGTGGACATGCGCTTTGTCAAACCCCTGGACAAAGATCTGATAACCCGGCTAGCCACACAACATACACTGCTGGTCACTCTCGAAGAAAATACTACCCAAGGTGGCGCGGGAGCCGCCGTCAGCGAACATCTGGCCTGTATGGGCCTTTTGGTAGGAGTAATGCACCTGGGTCTGCCGGATATATTTCTGGAACATGGCAGCCATCAGCAGCAATTGGCGGCGGCCGGGCTTGATGCAGCCGGTATCCAGCGCAGCATCCAGCAACGGCTGCAACAAAAAAACAATAATCTGTCGGGTACCGCTTCCTGAAACCACGCCACTGGCATTGGCGACGAAAGCTGGCAACGGCTTCACGGTTGGAGAGGTTTTTCGCCGCGTTCTGTTTCGGACTGGCCCGACAGGATCTGCCCAATCAGTCCGGCACCACCGAGGCTCCAGCCACCGTCCACCGGTAACACGGCGCCACTGATGTAGCTCGCGGCAGAAGAACCGAGAAACATCGCCGCTGCGGCAATATCAGCCGCCGTGCCCTGCCGTTTCATTGGCACTGAATCTGCTATCTGCCGGGCACCCCCCGGTCCCGGGGGCGACAGTCGCTTCATTCCCTCAGTTCCCTCAATAGGGCCCGGCACCAGTGAGTTCACCCGAATGCCTTCCGCCCCCCACTCCAGTGCCGTCGTGCGAGTGAGCATATCGACACCCGCTTTGGCGGCGCAGACATGGGATTGCATTTCCATTGGCACAAAGGCCTGTGGCGCGGAAATATTTATCACACAACCGCCCGGTTTCCGCAGGTAGGGATAACAGAAACGGAGCACCTGAAAAGTCCCCAGCAGATCGATATCCATCACCGCTTTGAATGCATTGCCGGACATGCTGTTGGCCGCCGCCGAAAAATTGCCCGCCGCACCGGAGACCAGCACGTCGATGGAACCCAGTTGGCGGTGGGCCTCCCCAAAAACCACTTCCAGTCGCCCTGCATCGCGTACATCGGCAGCAAAGCCCAGTACGATGCCACCATATTCCTGCAATGCCAGCACTGCCGCATCGACTTTGGCCTGGGAGCGACTCAGTACGGCAACAGCCGCACCGGCCTGCGCAAAACCCCGGGCAATGCCCAGGTTGATACCACTGGTGCCGCCGGCAACAAATACCACGCTGCCACGATAATCGAAAGAACACTGGGGCATGAATTTGTCTCCTGAAATGGTGGTACTAAACAGGTCCGGTCTCCAGCAACCTATGAGGCAAGCAGCAATTTGGTCAGCCAGACAGCAGCCGGTCAATTGCTGTCAGCGCCGCGATCAATTGCTCCGTATTTGCCTCTTTTGAGTGTTCCCTAGCTATTGATCTCCCCCTGAAATATTCTTCTGCCATGGGCGCGATCCCGCAAGTTGCGGGCAAGGGAGCCCCACTCTGTACCAGATCCTGCAAACGCGGCAGAAAAATGAATTGTAACCACTCAACAAATTCCAGCGTATCAATGGCAAAGGGCTGGTCGCTGGCGAGAGCCTCTGCGCTCGGGGCCGAGTCGGACCAGACATCGAGATCCCGCAAATGCTGCTCCACAGCAAAGAGCCGTACAGTCAATTGCCGACGGACCTCACTCATTCTAGTCTCCCGACAGCTTGTATCATCAATTCAACTCACGGCGAAAAGGGGGCAGGTCATCGAGCATTTGCCTGCCATAGCGTTTGCTCACAATCCGGCGGTCAAGAATGGTAATTCTACCGGTATCCTGCTCCGTTCGAATCAGTCGGCCACAGGCCTGATGCAACCGCAGTGAGGCATCGGGCAACATCAACTCCATGAACGGATTGACGCCGCGGAGTTCCAGCCAACCCGACAGGGTTTGATAGACTGGATCATCCGGCACGGAAAACGGCAGCTTGGCAATCACCACATGGCGGCAGTAATCTCCGGGAAAATCCATGCCCTCGGCAAAACTGGCCAGACCAAAAATCGCGCTACCTGCACCCTTATCAATTGTTGCGCGATGCCGACGGACAATCTCCTGGTTGGCCCACTGTCCCTGGAGCAGAATGGACTCCCGGCAGGCATCGGGCAACTGCTCGTAAACCTGTTCCATCTGTCGCCGCGAGGCAAACAGTACCAGCGTCCCCTCTGACCAGTCCACCAGCTCTGGCATGGTTCGGATAAGCGCATCGGTATGGGCCTTGCTGTCACTGCCATCGGCGCCGATATCCGGCACCGACAGCGATCCGGCCCGGGCAAAATCAAACGCGCCGGCCACCGCCGTGAACGCCGTATCTGCCGGCAGGCCACAACGTTTGCCGAAATTCTCGAATTTGCCAAGAGTACGCAGGGTCGCCGAGGTAATCACCGCCGCATGACAACGTTGCCAGAGGTTCTCCCTGAACAGGCCACCCGCATCCGTGGGCGATGCCGATACCTGAATGTCCAGGACACCGCCGGCCTGCTGCTCAAGGGAGAGCCAGCGGGCATAGGGCGAGCTGTTGGCAAGATCATCCTCGCGGGCATAACAGCACCAGAGTTTCAGTACACTATCGGTACGTCCCTGCCAGATCCCCACTTGTTGAAAAAGCTGCTCAATATCCACCCTAGGGACTGGAAAATGGGGCTCGTCCATCGCATCACCCAGCCGGTCGGAGAGCACTTCCAGAAGGGTTGATAGAACACCAAAGGTTTGCGCCAGATGACCTGCCAGCTCGCGAACATCTTCACCGGGATCACCATTCGGATAACACCAGCGTGGCTCCGCATCCCCATCACCAGCCTGGGCCAGAGATTTTTCCAGCACCGGGTAGACCAATCCCAGTAATTTCTCTGCATCACCGGCAGCGGCCGTCAGCTTTTCCAGACGGCTCTGTATTTCCGGCGCGTCTTTCAGTAATTCGTACCAACTATCCACCTGCTTCTGCATCTTGCCCAGCCATTGGCTTGTGGTTCGCAGTCTGCAGCTACCGGCAAAATGATTGAGCGCTGTGCCAGCAATGCGGTGCCCCTCATCAAACAGGTAAATCGTGTCCTCCGGCGGAGGGAGGATGACACCACCACCCAGGGCCAGATCTGCCATGACCAGATCGTGATTGGCCACGATACAATCCGCCTGATCCAGTGCATCGCGGGCGTTGAAAAAACAGCACTCGCGAATCAGGCGACAGCGACGACCTGCACATTGACGCCGGTCTACGGTCAGGGGACGCCAGTCACTGTCTTCCAGCGATTCCGACCAGGCATCCCGGTCACCCGCCCATTGATCTGTTTGCAGGGCATCATTCATGGCGCGATAGCTGGCAATCAATTTGCCGGTGGGATTAAAGCTGATCTCGTCTTCGAACATGAACTGACCGCTGTCTTTCGCAGTGACACTGTCCAGGCATTGTTCAAGACGAACCGGACAAAGATAGCGACCACGCCCCTTGGCCAGGGAGATCCGGTAATCCCAGCCGGTACTTTTGAGCAGGGCCGGGATATCGCGGTTGACCAATTGTTCCTGCAGCGCCACCGTGCCGGTGGCAATCACCACCCGCTTGCCGCGATGACGTGCAATCGGTAATGCCGCCAGCAGATAAGCCAGCGTTTTGCCGGTACCGGTGCCCGCCTCCACCACACAGACCGGGTTGCCCGCTTTGCGGTGCCCCTCTGCATCACTGTTAATGGAACCCAGACTGTTGGCAATGGCCGCAATCATCTGCTTCTGGCCCAACCGGGGCCGCAAACCGTTGCTGTCGAGAAAAGCGCGGTAGCCTCCCTGGATAGTGTTTCTCAGCTCCTCTTCCAGCACGCCTAAACCAGACCGAGTTTCAGTTTGCTGCGCACCGGGTTGGCATACATATCCAGCACAATCTCCCGATAGGCCTCCGGCATGGCGAGGATGCGCCCCTCAAAAGCCCGGGTTTCCCTCGCCCAGTCACAGGGATGCTGCGCTTTCCAGTGAGCCAGTTGCGGTGAATCGCCTTCCAGTTTCTGATAGGCAATCAGGTTGGTAGGTTGCAGGTGGTAATTACCGATAACTTGCCGGTCCACTGCTTCGGCCATGGCCTCAGGAGAGTCGATTGATCTGTCCAGCGGATCACCAAAAGCCACATGGACAGCGCCCTTGCGCCCCACAATACCCTGATAGATGCTCAGCAGGTCTTCATGTGCCTCTTTTTCATAAGCCCCCGCTGTTTGACGGGTATACAGCTCTTTGGCCTTCGCCTCATCCAGCGGATCCAGCTCATAGGAAATGGCCACTGGCACTACCTTTAATTCACGGATGGCTTCGGCAAAACTCTGCTCCTTGGTCTTGCTCAATGAGAGCATTTTCAACAGGGCTTTTTCCGTTTTATCCACACCGTCCTTTGCTCGACCCTCCCGTTGTGCTATCCACACAGAAGCCCGCTCTTCAAGCAGGGAAAAACGGATGTAGCGCGACAGTTGTACCAGCGCAGTGAGTTTTTCCCGCCGCCCTACCGGGGAGCGTTTGACGATGAAACTTTTGTTGATGCGCATCAGATCGGACGTAAAATCTTTGGTCAATAAATTGTCACCAATAGCAATTCGCACCGTATCGCGGCCGTTGTGGTAGAGCACAAAATTGACAAACGCCGGGTCCATGGCGATGTCACGATGGTTGCTGATATACAAATAAGCCGAGTCCGGGTCCAACTTCTCCAGTCCCGATACGGTTACCTCGGTACCAATATTGCGTAGCAGGTTGGCCATGCTGGTGCCCACGGCTTCCTGAAAATCCCTTACATTATCAATTTTGGCAAAGGCTTTTCTGAGTACACGGCTGATCAGTGGTCGCATCAGCCAGGGCATCCAGCGACCCAGACGCCGATATTTGATGGACATCAGCGTATCGATGAATTCCCGGTCAATGGCCAGGCGGGCCAGCACATCTGGCACTTCGCTATCGTAGTAGGGACGAATATCGTCAAATTCGTTCATAGGACCTGCATGGTAATAAATTATTATCGACTGCCCACAGGAAAGGCCGTGGGATGGATCAGGGTGACAAGCGCGGGTTATACCAACAGACCTCAGTGGCGTATTTTTCCACCAGGTGGGTGACATCCAGAATCATTGAAAACAGGGCCATTCTTACCAGCAGGCCATTGTCCGTCTGACGAAAAATAGCCAGATTCGGATTGCTGTCCAGATCACAATCCAGCTCGTTGGCTTCCGCCCGGGAGTCTCGCGGCAGCGGATGCATAATGACGGTATTGGGTTCACAGTTCGAGGTATAAATCGCCTGGTTAAGACGAAACCGTCCGCGATACAGGTCCGCCTCATCCTTACTGGAAAAACGTTCTTCCTGAATGCGTGTGGAGTAGACAATGTCCACATGCGCAATGCTCGGCTCAAGCCGGTCTGATTCGTCCACTTTGATTCCCGCCGTGCGCATCTCCTCCACCAGTTCCCTGGGCATGGCCAGCTCCCTCGGGGAAACCAGCTCCACTGAAATGTGCCGGAACAGCATCAGCAACCGGCACAGGGAATGTACCGTACGGCCATGCTTGAGGTCACCGATCATGGCAACCCGTAGTCCGTCCAGCTGGCGTCCGCGACCTTTCAGCTCTTTTTCAATGGTATAAAGATCCAGTAACGCCTGGCTGGGGTGTTCATTGCTGCCGTCACCTCCATTGATCACCGGAACCCGGCTGGAGGAGGCGAAGGCCGCTGCAGAACCGGACTGGGGATGGCGCAGGCAGATTATGTCGCTAAAACCGGATAGTACCCGTGCCGTATCCTGCAGGGACTCACCCTTAGTCAGGGCCGACGCCTCGAAACCGGCCGTCTCACGCACCTCACCGCCGAGGAGATTGAAGGCACTGCCAAAGCTGATCCGCGTTCGGGTGCTCGACTCAAAAAACATATTGCCGAGGATTGCACCTTCCAGTACACGGGTGATTTTCTGCCGCTGCGCGTAGGGCTCCATGCGATCGGCCACCCGGAAAATCCGATCAATATCATTGCGCTCAAACTGACTGATGGAAAGAATACTGGCGCCTTTGAATTCCACACACTGCCCCTAGATGAATAACAAAACCGCTGCATTTTAGCGACTTTGTCAGGTGTGAACCAGCTGCCCACCCACTATAAAATTTGCTCGCCCCACTCTTGCAGAGCGTAGAGAATAGTTCTGTCCCGTTCGGACAAATCTTCCCTGTCGTGCAACGCTTCTATCTGCGCGTAAAAATCGTTCAGCGAGAGATAGCCGCCCCTGCCATTGGTCAACTGTTGAAAGCGGCACTCCTGCCAACAGTTTTGCTCTTCATCAGTGAGAGTGTCGGGGAAATTTTTCGCTCGATACAGGAACAACAAGTCACGATAGCGCCGATCCTGAAAATGTATGGTATCACTGGCCAGTTCGCTGGGACTGGCAGATCTCACCACCGGAAAAAGTGCCTTGTCGGCCTCACTGGCGAAACCCTCATAGAGGGCCTGTTCAGCATTGTCACAGGGCTCATATTGCTGGCTTGAAAAAACCGCTGCCAACTTGGCGGTCAAATCCTGTTCAAGCAGCAGCCGCCATTGTCTTTCGCATCTCGCAAGATCGATACCCAGCCGATGCGCAGCCGCAGCATCCATCAACCGCGGCGTTGCCACGACCGGACAACGGTTCAACTGCACCCCTTTCAAGGGTATCCGGGCCACCCCCTCGGGCAATGCATCCGTGCGCGTGAAGAGTCGTTCACTGATCTGCTCCGGGGAAAGTTCCATCAGCGCGCGAGCATCTCCCATCAGGTTAAAACAGATGATGGCATTCTTGTTCACTGGATGTCGGGCGAGGGGCATCATAAGCGCCGTATAGCCATTTTCCCTGGGTAGCTTCCCGGAAACATGTAAGAAAGGTTTGCGGTGATTGAGATCAATCAGTTCAGCCACCTTGTGTTTCAGGCGGTGCTCATAAACATACTGGTACAGCTGTGGCTGTTTCTCCCGAACAACTCTTGCCATGGCTATGGTCGCCATAACATCCGACAGGGCATCATGGGCCGACTCATGGCTGATGCCATTGGCCAGAGTGAGTTGTTCCAGTTTAAAACAGGGAGAACCATCGTCGTAATCGGGCCACTCGATACCGTCGGGCCGCAGTGCTCTGGCAAGCCGGATCATATCGATAATATCCCAGCGGGAATTGCCCTGTTTCCATTCCCGCTGATAGGGGTCATAGAAATTCCGATAAAGTGTATAACGAGTCACTTCATCATCAAACCGGATACTGTTGTAACCAACACCACAGGTGCCGGGGACTGACAATTCACGGTGAATCTGCTCAATGAAAGTACGCTCTGGTACGCCTTTATCGAGAGCATCCTGGGGTGTAATGCCTGTCACCAGTGACGCCATGGGAGAAGGCAGACGATCCAGGGGTGGCCGACAATACAGTCGCAACGGCTCCCCGATAATCTCCAGTGATTCATTGGTGCGGATCCCGGCAAACTGTGAAGGACAATCGCGGGCGGGATCAATGCCAAAGGTTTCGTAATCGTGCCAGTAAAGTGTGTTCACACCAATGTCCGCCGCCCCCACATAGTCTTCAACGAAAAACGGCGTCCGAGGACGCCGTTAGTTTCGTGCAATAAACCGTATCAATCCCGGCTTATTTAACCACTTCGGTGTAAGTCATTTCACCGACCACACGACGGTTCCGGGCACGCCCTTCGTCGGTGTTGTTATCGGCAATCGGACGGGTTTCACCGTAGCCGCTAGTGGTAATGCGGTTTGCAGCAATGCCGTAATCTTCAACGATTTTTGCTTTAACTGCTGCAGCGCGGTCTTCTGACAAGGTCTGGTTGTACTCGTCAGGGCCGCGTGAGTCAGTATGACCTTCGAGTTCCAGAGTAATGTCATCGTGCACTTTCATCGCACTGGCCACTGCCTGCAGTTCATCACCATAGATGGCACGAACGATTGCCTTGTCAAATTCAAATTCAACGTTCAGACGAATCGTGATGGTGCGTTTTTCGGGCTCTGGTGCCGGCGGTTCTGGCTGAGGGGCCGGGGCAGGCTCGGCAACAACCGGGGCAATCGGCTTGTTGAAGTAGTAATTTACAGCAAAGTTGACGGAAGCATCGTTAACGCCCTGGAAACCGCCTTCGCGCACCTTGCTATGCAAACGTGCATCCCCACGAAATTCCCATTGCTCGGCAATCATTTTGGAGAGGCCGAGACCAACTTGCAGCTGATGGGTATATTTTTCTTCGGACTGCAGGTTATTTTCATTGCTGCCACTGCGATCATAGTAGCTTGCACCTGCCAGCATGTAAGGACGCCAGCCACCATTGTCTTCACCAAACCAGTAGTAGGCGTTGATCTGTGAAACTTCGAGATCCGCATCAGCGATATCGTGACCGTAGCTCGCTTCAATAGCCCAGTCATTTGAAAAACGGTAACCAAGGTTCAGACCCAAAACACCCGATTCATCATGTCCGCTGATAACACGCTCACTATCCAGATAGTAGTAACCGAGTGACGGACCCAAATATAAACCTTCCGGTGTCTGCGCTGTCGCTGACACAGATACGGCTAAAAGTAATGTACCCATTACAGCTGAAATCTTCTTCATCATATCCACCATAAATTCCAATTTAATAAAACCAGGCTCCTCGCCTTGTTACAACAGTAACTGTGTTGAGTTTACTACATCTCCGGTTTTTTTTCCTGTTATGACGCTCTTTTTACAGAAAAGATTGTCTAATCAACCGGTCAAATTACCAACGCGCGCTCTTCGATACGGGCCTGCCAGATCTTTGGACCAGTCTGGTGAACCGACTCGCCTTTCGAGTCCACCGCCACAGTCACCGGCATATCGACAATCTCGAATTCGTAGATCGCCTCCATGCCGAGATCTTCAAACGCCACCACCTTCGCACCGGTAATCGCTTTGGACACAAGGTAGGCGGAACCGCCCACCGCCATCAGATAAACGGCCTCATTATCGCGGATCGCTTCAATCGCCACCGGCCCGCGCTCGGCTTTGCCGATCATACCGATCAGCCCGGTCTGCTCCAGCATGGTACGGGTAAATTTATCCATCCGGGTTGCGGTGGTTGGACCGGCGGGACCCACCACTTCATCCCTGACAGGGTCCACAGGACCCACGTAATAGATAAACCGACCCGTCATATCCACCGGCAGTTTTTCGCCGTTGGCCAGCATGTCCACCATTCGTTTATGGGCGGCATCGCGCCCGGTCAGCATTTTGCCGGACAACAGAAGAGTTTCACCGGTTTTCCAGGCCTTGATATCCTCCCGGGTGACGGTATCCAGATTGACCCGACGCACACTGTCGCCGACCTCCCAGGCAATGTCCGGCCAATCATTGAGATCCGGTGCCGTCTGATAGGCTGGCCCGGAGCCGTCCAGCGTGAAATGGGTATGGCGTGTGGCAGCACAATTGGGAATCAACGCCACCGCCTTGTTGGCTGCGTGGGCGGGAAAATCCTTGACCTTGATATCCAGCACAGTAGTCAGACCGCCCAATCCCTGCGCGCCGATGCCCAGGTTATTCACCTTCTCAAACAACTCCAGACGCAGCTCTTCCGCGCGACAGGATGCGCCACGGGCTCGCAATTCCTGAATATCGATTGGCTCCATCAGTGACTCTTTCGCCAACAGCATGGCTTTTTCGGCGGTGCCACCAATGCCGATACCGAGCATCCCCGGCGGACACCAACCGGCTCCCATTTTCGGCACCTGTTCCAGCACCCACTCGACCACGGAGTCGGAGGGATTGAGCATGGCAAACTTGGATTTCGCCTCGGAGCCGCCGCCTTTGGCCGCCACGTCGATCTCGACGGTATCGCCGGGCACAATTTCGTAATTGATCACCGCCGGAGTGTTATCACCGGTGTTCTTGCGGGCGCCGTCCGGGTCTGCCAGTACAGAGGCCCGCAACACGTTATCCGGGTGTTTGTACGCGCGGCGCACCCCTTCGTTGATCATATCGGTGACACTCAGATCACCCTCCCACTGGACGTTCATCCCGACCTTGACGAACACGTTGACGATGCCGGTGTCCTGACAGATCGGACGGTGGCCCATGGCGCACATGCGGGAATTGATCAGAATCTGGGCCATGGCGTCCTTCGCTGCCTGGGATTCCTCACGCTCATAGGCCTCATTTACCGCCTGGATAAAATCCACCGGGTGGTAGTAAGAAATAAATTGCAGCGCATCGGCCACACTATCAATCAGATCGTCTTGTCGAATTACAGTCATGTCACTCTCTCAAGGGTAATCTATCCGAAATAATTTCAGTTCCTGGCGATCAGCCTGGGGGGGCGCCCAACTGCTGTTTGATCAACTGCAGATCGCGATTGACCTGAAGCCGGTAGGCATCAATTGCACGAATTGCCTCTTCATTTGCCGCAGTCCGGGCACTGGAATCCTTGGCCGTTTTATCGACCGCATTGAGACGTGCAGTAATATCCTGCAACTGACTCGCCAAATCGTTCACCTCCAGCTTGGCTGCCATGGCAGAACTCGCTGCGGTTTCCACCGACTGGCCGGCCTTGTCAACTTTACTGGCAAGCGCGGCTATCTCCTTTTTGCGGGCCCCAGCAGAGGCCTGCAAACCGTTAATGGCCTTATTCTGCGCAGCAAGGGTTGCGCCCTGGGATTCGATAGTTTTGCTGTTTGTATCAATAGTTTTACGATTTGTATCGTAAGAAACACCCCACAATTTACGAATTTCTGACCAGTGCTTATCCAGTGCCTCAGTGTGTTCGCGTATTTTCATACCCAGGGTAGCGCCAGACTGATTGAGCGATTCATCCGTGGATACGATCTTGGCTTCCAGCTCGTCAAAGCGGGACTGCAATTGCGCCAGGCGAGCTTTCTCCTGAACCAGCATATAGCCCATTCCTGCAAGACCCAGCAACAACACCAGCACCAAAAGCTTCCAGACTCCGCCGATTGATCCACCACCGTGCGAATCAGACGGTGGCGGCCGTTTCGCTGCTCGCCTGCGGCCGTCATCAACCGAACCACCCGAGGATCGACCAATACGGTCATCACTTTCCGGAACGATTGGATCAAAACGCTTAAAATCCCTGTCTGTCATGATGGCGTTAACCTTTGGTTACAAAACATCGTTCAAGTATGGACACACCCGCCGAGCGGAGCGCGTTATTATATACGTCTCAAGCACAAAAAAACCGGCCCCAGGGCCGGCTTTTTTATGTCATGCAGTGCTTACAAATAGTAGAGGATACCAAACAGCACCACCGTCAGGCCGAGACTTGCATGAATAACGCCTTTCACTGATGCCATGGGGCCTTGTTTACCCATCAGCGCATTTACTTCGAGCGCAGCAATGATCACGATGCAGACAATCAGGTCGATCCCGCCAACACCAGTGCCGTAACCACTTCCACCCCACTGTGATGCGTGAGGGCTTGCCAGCATGCCAAATGCCATAGGTCCGGAAAACAGGACATTCGTACGCGACGCCAGCAGGGCCTTGGCACCAGCTGCGGGTCCATCACCCTCCTTCATGCCCAGGGCGACTTGCTGATTTGGCCAGATAATCAGCCAGACGTTCAGAAACATCAACGTACCCATAAGGGCCGCGATGACAATGGAGTTATTGAATTGGTTGTTGTGGGATAGGCCACCCAGTAATAAAACACCGGTTATAAACGTGAACATGGCGCCCCAGCGGAACCACCACAGGGCGTTGGGTGCAAGCTTGGCTTTGGCATCGGCCAGCGCTTCTGGGGTAGCCTGCTTGAAATAGCCACCCTGCACAAAATTGAAGTAGTACAACATGCCAATCCAGGTAATACCGAACAGCAGATGCCCCCAGCGGATGAGGAAGTTAATGAATTCCATGTGAATCTCCTTACAGACAGCGAATGATTGTTATATTTGGTTTTCTTTTCATTAAAGCATTTGAGCACTTGTTGGGCTATGGATAAATCCCCCGACGCCGTAATTATAGCAACCGGAATCACCCACCATGTCTATTTAATTCTGTCACAAAATGCCATGAAGATAAAAAAGCCCCCGCCAATCCTGGCTTTTGCCCTGAAGCAGGGCACGGTAAATCCTGTCCTGGCCAGGCTTTTCCATCCAATGTTTGCTATACTAACCCGTCCAATGGGCGCCAACTTTTCTCGGCAGACTCTTGGAAGGTTTTCCGGATAACCTGGTGGCATCGACTACCGGGCTGTCCATTCGCAATACTTCCCCGCTCCGACCGCGTCCACCTGGAATAAATCTTTCCGCCAAACGGATGCCTGTTGTTGTAACAACACATCCAAGGCGCCTTTATCGTTGTAACCAAAGGATGACCATCATGGCTTTTACATTACCTGAACTTCCCTACGCGATGGATGCACTCGCCCCACAGATCTCCCAGGAAACTCTGGAGTACCATTACGGCAAGCACCACAAAACCTACGTCGACAAGCTGAACGGCCTGGTTCCCGGTACTGAGTTCGAAGGCAAAAGCCTTGAAGAAGTCGTGAAAACTGCCTCCGGAGGCACCTTTAACAACGCCGCTCAGATATGGAACCACACCTTCTACTGGAACTGCCTGAGCCCCAATGGCGGCGGCGAACCCACCGGCCCGGTCGCCGATGCCATAAACAGCACCTTCGACTCTTTCGACAAGTTCAAGGAAGCCTTCAACACCAGCGCCGCCAACAACTTTGGCTCCGGCTGGACCTGGCTGGTGAAAAAGGCCGATGGCAGTGTGGCTATCGTCAACACCAGTAACGCCGGCACCCCGCTGACCGATGACAGCGTCACCCCGCTGCTCACAGTGGATGTCTGGGAACACGCCTATTATATCGATTACCGCAATTCCCGCCCCAACTACCTGGAAGCTTTCTGGAAGCTGGTGAACTGGCAGTTCGTCAACAGCAACTTTGCCTAAGCAATTTTCTGTATCCAATAAAAAAGGCTCCCAAACGGGAGCCTTTTTTTGTACAGGATGTACGCTACGGCTTACATCATGCCGCCCATACCGCCCATACCGCCCATACCACCCATATCGGGCATGCCACCACCAGCATTATTATCCTGGGGTGCCTCTGCCACCATGGCTTCTGTGGTCACCATCAGACCGGCAATCGAACCTGCCGCCTGCAGCGCTGTACGGGTCACCTTGGCCGGGTCGAGAATACCCATGGCAATCATGTCACCGTATTCACCTGTGCCGGCGTTGTAACCGTAGTTGCCTTTACCTTGCTTGACCTTGGCCACTACCACGGAGGCTTCCTCACCGGCGTTGGTAACGATCTGGCGAAGTGGGCTTTCCATAGCACGACGGGCAAGACTGATTCCGGCATCCTGGTCGTGGTTATCACCTTTCAGCGACTCAATCGCCTGAAGAGCACGAATCAGGGCAACACCGCCGCCGGGTACAACACCTTCCTCCACTGCAGCACGGGTGGCGTGCAACGCATCTTCCACACGGGCTTTCTTCTCTTTCATTTCCGTTTCAGTGGCAGCACCGACCTTGATCACTGCAACACCGCCAGCCAGTTTGGCAACGCGCTCCTGCAGCTTTTCACGGTCGTAGTCCGAAGAAGTATCTTCGATCTGGGCACGAATCTGATTGACTCGACCCTGAATGGCGCCGTGATCGCCAGAACCGTCCACAATAGTGGTATTTTCCTTGGTCATGGCCACGCGCTTGGCAGTACCCAGGTGATCCAGCGTCGCTGACTCCAGGTCCAGACCCACTTCTTCAGAAATCACCGTACCACCGGTGAGGACAGCAATATCCTCCAGCATGGCTTTGCGACGATCACCAAATCCCGGTGCTTTACAGGTGGCGACCTTGACGATACCACGCAGATTGTTAACCACCAGCGTAGCCAGTGCTTCACCTTCTACATCTTCCGCGATAATAATCAATGGCTTGCCGGCTTTGGCAACGTTCTCCAGCAGCGGCAACAACTCGCGAATATTGGAAATTTTCTTATCAACCAACAAAATGAAGGCATCGTCGTGTTCGACACTCATGCTTTCCTGATTATTGATAAAGTAAGGCGACAGGTAACCGCGATCAAACTGCATACCTTCCACGATATCCAGCTCATTCTCCAGACCAGTACCCTCTTCTACCGTGATGACGCCTTCCTTGCCAACCTTGTCCATCGCCTCGGCGATGACATCGCCGATGTGGGTATCACTGTTGGCAGAAATCGTACCGACCTGGGCAATTTCCTTGTTGTTCGTGCAGGGCTTTGCCAGTTTCGCAATTTCTGCCACAGCGGCAATCACGGCTTTGTCGATACCGCGCTTCAGGTCCATCGGGTTCATACCCGCAGCAACGGACTTCAAGCCTTCATTAACGATAGCCTGAGCCAGCACAGTAGCTGTGGTCGTACCATCACCCGCATCATCAGATGCTCTGGAGGCGACTTCCTTCACCATTTGCGCACCCATGTTCTGGAACTTGTCCTTCAGCTGGATTTCCTTGGCCACAGAAACACCATCTTTGGTGACGGTGGGCGCACCAAAAGATTTCTCCAGAACCACATTGCGGCCCTTTGGCCCTAGGGTAACCTTTACAGCGTCCGCCAGAATATTGATACCTGTTAGCATCGGGTGGCGCGCATCATCTCCAAACTTTACGTCTTTGACTGACATAATTAACCTTCCTTAAAGAATCGTGCTAATGAGATTTACTGAGCAACAAGGCATCATCCAGTGATAACGGCCTTGATGTCGCTTTCAGACAGAATAACCAGTTCCTGACCGTCAATTTCAATGGTGTCGCTACCGGCATATTTACCGAACACCACTTTGTCACCGACCTTGACGTCAACCGGGCGAACTTCACCGCTATCCAGTACTCGCCCAATACCTACGGCGACCACCTCGCCTTCATTGGGTTTTTCCTTGGCGGAGCCAGGTAACAGGATGCCACCGGCTGTTTTTTCTTCTTCTTCCTTGCGACGAATAACGACACGGTCGTGTAAGGGACGAATTTTCATTGTGTTTCTCTCCAACTTTTAACGTTCTACCCTATTAATAAGAACAGAGTCCGGATGTAACCGAGCTGTGCACTATGTGGAGGCACCTGAAGGTATTTCAAGGGCCCTAAAAAAATATTTCGTGCGTTCAACCTTTATTTTTCATTATCCTGGTCCCGCCAGAACTCCCCCTCAAGGGTTTTGCCCTCGCCTTTTTGGGGAGCCTCATCGGCGGAGAAAGGGTCACTACCACGCGGCGCCTGATAGCGGGCTACCACCAGGTTTTTCACAAACTTGGAGACCAGCCATAACCGCACCGGAGGAATCAAACCGGCAAACCCCAGCACATCGGTCGCAAAACCCGGCGTCAGGAGCAATGCCCCACACACAGCCAGCACGATGGCTTCCGCCATCTCCATGGCCGGCAACTCTCCGATATCCATTTTCTGTCGCGCCCTGAACAGGGTTGCAAAACCCTGTGCCCGCAACAGAGCCACTCCCACAACAGCGGTGAGCAATACCAGGCCAATGGTTGGCAGAGCCCCAATCTGTCGCCCGACCGTAATCAGCAACCACATCTCCACGACCGGCATCACGATAAAAAGCAGCAACAGATATCTCAAAGCCGTTCTCCTGAACCCATAGCCAACGAAATGGGGGCAGTCGCCACCAAATTCAAGGCAATCAGTGGACGAACGGAAGAAAATATTTCTATCATTCACTATGAAATACGATGACCAACTACGTATCTACAGTGTGCTTAATGCCATTCCCAGGGGGCTCGTCACCAGCTACGGTTGCGTGGCCACACTCGCACAGCTCCCCCGGGGCGCCAGGCAGGTGGGCAAACTCCTCAGTCAGCTTCCCGCAGAGACAACATTGCCCTGGCATCGGGTACTCAGAGCCGATGGCGCAATTGCCTTTCCGGAGAATAGCTCGTCATATCGTCGTCAGAGGCAACAACTTGAAAACGAGGGCGTAACCGTAACTCAGGGCAGAGTGGATTTATCCGAGTTTGGCTGGAGAGGCTGACCGGCAACCAGCGCGTGTCGCCACAACAACCAGGAGAGCAATACGGCGGGCAATCCCATCAGAGCCGCATAGGTAAAAAACAGCTCATAACTACTGGCATCGACAATCACACCGGAAAATCCGCTGAAAAATTTTCCCGGTAACGTCATCAACGAACTGAATAACGCATACTGGGTTGCCGTATAGGCCCGATTGGTCAGGCTGGACAGATAGGCGATAAAAGCGGCATTGGCAAAACCACCACTCAAATTATCGCCACTTATGGCCACCGCCAGCCAGGTCAGATCAGCGCCCATCAGAGCGAGCTTCACGAACAGCAGATTGGTCAGTGCTACCATCATCGCACCGGCAAAAAGGGGCCGGAATATACCATAACGCACCACCAGCAGCCCCCCCAGAAAGGAGCCGACCAGTGTCATCACAAAACCGTAGAGTTTGCCGATATTGGCGATATCCGTTTTGCTGAAACCGAGATCGAGATAAAACGGGTTAGCCATGATGCCCATGGTGATATCACTGAGCCGATAAAGGCCAATAAAAGACAGGATCAGAATGGCCCAGGCCCCGTTGCGTCGGAAAAACTCCACAAACGGTGCCACCACCGCTCCCAGAAACCAGCTTTCCAGCCTGAACCACCAACCGGGTCGATCCGCATGCAGTCGATGCTTCAAACCGGATTCAAGCTGCCGCGTTTCAGCTGGAACGGCCCGCTCGGGTTCACTGACCAGCAACACGGTTACCACGCCGACCAGCATCAGCAGCGCCATACACAAATACGCCGTACTCCAGCCCGACCAGTCGGCGAGATAAAAGGCACCGGCACCGGCCACCAGCATGGCGATCCGGTAACCAAAGATATACATGGCCGACATGGCGCCCTGATATTCATCAATAGCCGATTCGATCCGGAATGCATCGATGGCCACATCCTGGGTAGAGGCTGAAAAAGCCACCAGTAGCGAACAGATGGCCACACTGACCAGCGACACGGTCGGGTCGGTTAGCACCATCGCCACCAATCCCAACATCACCCCCATCTGACCGAGCAATATCCAGCTGCGTCGCTGACCCAGCAGCCGAGTCAACACCGGCAGCCTGAGGCGATCCACCACCGGCGCCCAGAGGACCTTGATGGAATAGGTGATGCCTATCCAACCAAAGAAACCGATCGTACTGCGGCTGATCCCCAGATCCCGGAGCCAGGCGGTCAGAGTCGAGAACACCAGCAACAGTGGCAAACCGGCGGCAAAGCCGAGAAACAGCATGGCAATGACCTGTGGTCTGGAGTAGACCCGTACCGCCTCACCCCAGCTTGCCGTACCATCCTTCAATGCCATAACGACGCCTCTCCAAACAGGGCAATACCCTAACAGATAATCTCGCAGATGCTATACACTACGCCGCCATGACAGCCATCCTCGAAGTACGCAACCTGAGCAAATCATTTCGTTCACTGAAAGCTGTGGATGATATCTCTTTTGCCATTCCCAAGGGGGCCTGCTTCGGGCTGCTCGGGCCCAACGGCGCAGGGAAAACCACCACCATAGAAATGGTGGAAGGCATCACCACCCCCAGCTCGGGTAAGATCTACTACAAGGGCAAGCCCAGAGACAGTAGCTTCCTGGAGGAAACCGGCATACAGTTTCAATCCACCTCGCTGATGGACTATCTCAGAACCCGCGAAGTACTGGCCCTGTTTGCCCGCTTTTACGCCAATAGTACGCCCATTGAAGCGCTGATCGAGTTGTGCCAACTGGAAGATTTTCTGGACACCTATGCCACCCGCCTGTCCGGCGGACAGCGCCAACGCCTGCTGCTAGCGGTGGCACTGATTAACGATCCGGAAATTCTGTTTCTGGACGAACCCACCACCGGACTCGATCCCCAGTCCCGACGACATTTCTGGTCATTGATACGAACCATCAAGGCCCGCGGCAAAACCGTGCTGCTCACCACCCACTACATGGAAGAAGCCGAGCTATTGTGCGATCAGCTGATCATTATGGACAAGGGCAATATCATCGCCGAGGGGTCGCCCCAATCCCTGTTGCGCCAGCACTTCAAGGACAGCTACATCTGCCTAAACAGGGAAGATCTCGACGATGACCTGGCAAGCCTTGGCAGCCGGGTTGAGGTGCGTGAAGACGGTATTGCCATCGCCACCTCTGAAGTCGAAAAAACCCTCGCCGAGCTGGTGGCCCTCAATATCAATCTGCGCTCCCTGCGAGTCCGCAACCCCTCCCTGGACGATCTGTTCCTCAAACTCACCGGCCACCATTTAAGGGAATAAACCCATGCGACGAATACTGGCCCTGTGGATGGCGAGAAACCGCGAATACTACCGGGACAAAGGCTCCCTGTTCTGGTCGTTCATCGCCACCCCGTTTATCGTGATTGTACTGGCGGTCGCATTCTCCTCCGAAAATGAGGAAATATTCCGCGCTGGCCTGTTAATCGACGGCGTCTCTGACCACACTTACAAGCACCCCTTTGGCGAAGAAACCGCCATTGGCCTAGTCGAATACACCGACCCACAGGAGGCTCTGCGGCGGGTACAGTTTCATCAACTGGATATTCTCCTCACCACCCAGCAGCCACCCCGGTACTGGGTCAATACCGAATCGGCAAAGGGCCGACTACTTGAAAAGCTGCTACTCGCCCGGCAACAGACCGGGACAACCATGCCACCGAAACCGAACTGGCAGAAGCAGGAAGTCAGCGGGAAAAAAATTCGTTACATCGACTGGGTCATCCCGGGAATACTGGCCATGAACATGATGTTCAGTGGTCTGTGGGGAATTGGCTATGTCATCGTTCGCTACCGCAAAAACGGTGTATTGAAGCGGCTTCAGGCTACCCCTCTCAGGGCCTGGGAATTTCTGATATCCCAGGGGCTGTCACGACTGGGCATCATGCTTGCCGTAACCGTCATTGTGTTTCTGGTCTGCCATCTGTTTATCGGTTTCATGATGGCCGGCAGTTATCTGCTGTTATTGCTGATCGCCATCATCGGCAACCTGTCCATCATCAGCATTTCACTGCTAATGGCCGCCCGCACCGCCAGCGAAGAGCTGGCCAACGGTCTGCTCAACCTGATCAGCTTTCCCATGCTGTTGCTGTCGGAGCTGTGGTTCTCGCTTGACGATGCGCCCAACTGGTTACAGCAACTCTCCCAACTGCTACCGTTAACCCACCTGGTGTCGGCCGCCAGGGGCGTCATGCTGGAAGGCGCTGGAATCCTACAGGTCGCTCCTCAGTTACTGGCACTGGCCGCCATGACAGCAGTATTCATTACCCTGGCAGGCCTGTTGTTCCGCTGGCACGAATGAACCACCGCCCTCACCAGAGCACTACCAAAAGCGCCACCATTGACAGCGCAAAGATCAAGGTCCGGGTGAACAACGCCTGAAGGTTGGCCGGCATCTCTTCACCGGCCGCATTGAGCGCCACCTCATCCTCGGGCACAGCGTGCTCCACATAACTGCCCAACACCTCAGCACTTTCGGCAGAAGAAAAAAAGGAACGCTGCCAGCGTCTGAGACAGGCCGAAAAATTACCCACAAAGCACATGGATATACCCACCAGCCTGACCGGCAACCATTCCAGCAACCAGAGCCACCCGGCATCGACAGACTCGCCGGTTGTGGCTGCGCGGTTCCGCCGAATCACTGACAGCCGGTATAACAGTGCACCGGGAGCACCCGCCAGGATGAACCAGAACATCGCAGCAAAATAACGTTCGAAGTAGCGGTAGGCAATCACCTCCAGGGCCGCCTGGCGGGACTGATCCGCATTCATCACATCGTCCTGACGCTCGGGGCTGAGCACCGCAACATCGCGATAAGCTGCCTGATGATCACCTCGCCCCAGGTCTTCCTCATAGTCTGCCACCTCAGGCTCCAGGCTGCCGCGCCCGAGCGCATAGAGAAACACCAGCAGACTCAGCACAAACTGCGGCAAACCCAACCAGCTGTTGCCCAGCAACCCGATTACCAGCGCCAAGGCAGCTACCGGCAGCAATAGGGTGATCACCTGCTGCACGCGGAAAGCAGACTGAAGCTTTGGCCAGTTGGCAAGCCGATCACAGAACCGGTGAAACCAACCATCGGACTGGATCGACGCCAACGAACCCAGCTGACGCAACAGCAAAAGCCCCACCACAATTACAATAAACTCCATATCACGCCTCCAGGGCAGCGCTTAATCGCCGCCAGTCAAAGCAGGGGCCCGGATCGGTCTTGCGGCCGGGAGCGATGTCACTGTGACCGACAATACGCTGTTTTGACAGGCCGGGGTAGTGCGCCAGCAAAACCCGAACCAGCGCCGCCAGACAGCGGTACTGCTGATCGGTGTAGGGCTTGTCATCACTGCCCTCTAGCTCTATCCCCAATGAAAAGTCATTACAGTTTTCCGCCCCGTCAAAGCAGGACTGTCCCGCATGCCAGGCACGATCGTGAAACGATACAAACTGCACCACGTCACCATCGCGCCGGATCAACAGGTGGGCGGAGACCCTGAGATCGACAATTTCGCGAAAATAGGGATGAGCGTCGGCATCCAGGCAATTGGTAAAAAAATCGCAGATGTGCGTCCCGCCAAATTCACCGGGCGGCAGGCTGATATTGTGGATCACCAGCAGTGATAACGCCGCCGTTGCCGGCCGCTGATTAAAATTCGGCGAGGGCACATGCCGCGCACCCGTCAGCCAGCCTTGCGAATCGATAGAAAAACCAGAAATAGTCTATGCTCCCAACAAAGAAACACCTGAATACTAGTGGGGATTGTCCATGGATTAAAGAATTAGCGGGGGCAGCACCGCAGCCTCTTGTTTGCAGCAGGTAAGCCAACATAGCCTCAATGCACCGATCGGGACTGGCACATCTCACCGACCACACCTTCCAGGGCACGATCAAACAGTTGGGTTTTTTCCAGTGGACGCAGCTTCTCGGTTTGCAGATCCATCGCCACCCGGTTGCGGTGCTTTTCAGATACTTTGGCACCCTGGCGATTCACAAAAATAAATTTACCGGAAGGCAACACAACACCCGCCAGCTTACAACGTCGCTTGTCGGCACCGTCATCGGTCATTTCAACCCAGGCTCCTCTGGTGAGGCTATCGGCGCGACGCAGATATTGCTCATCCACCGAGCCATCGGAATCTTCCCCCAGCGCGGCAGGATTACCCGGAATATTGGTTCTGAGCGCATCCACCAGCACCGACTGGAGTGGACTGGCAGACACCCCCTGACGCAGGCTCTCCTCACTGCTGAGCTCACCACGAAAATATTGTTCCATCGCCCCCAGCAAACGGCCCATGTCATAGGCATCGTAAGAGACGTTTTCCAGACTTTCCCTGATGGTTGTCAGTACCGGTGCTACAACCCCGGCATCCGCCTGCCCCTGGGCGACCAGTTCAAGCAAACGGTCCAACACTCTAATACTGCCATGCCATTCTTCAGAATCCTGACCGGACCGCAAGTGATTCAGAAACAACACCTTGCACCAGGCGTCCTCGGCAAAACTGACCACAAAACGCGGCAGGGTTTTGCCCTTTACGCGTTCCATCAGCACCCTCACCACAGCCTGATGGGCATGATTGACCTTTTCCGTGGCAGTCGCCTCCTCCATCAGCCGCTGCTCAAGCACGGCAACGCGACGGCGCTCCTTTTCTACCAGATCAATGAAATTCAGTAACAGCTGTGTCAGCGCAGCATGATCGCCGGGGGACTGTCCGGACAGCTCAGCGGCCACACCGGAAATCGCTCGCGCAACGGGGTCTCCGTCAACATCGACCTTTTCCGTGTAACCGATGGACGCCTCGGCAATTTCGTTTAACAGCCGTCTGGCCGGATGCTTTTCCCGATCAAAAAATGTGCTGTCCTTGAGGGCCAGCTGCAGAATAGGCAACTCCAGTTTGCGCAATTCCGCCGCCAGCTGGGCACAGGCAATCGTCTGGTGATTGACCCTGACAAACAACCTGTCGAGCAAATCGACGAGCCCTCGTTCGGTCCCATCGAGGCGGGCCTCTCCCTGTCGTTCGAGATGGCCATCAATGAGCTGCAAAAGCCCCTCGCTGTCATCAGCTTTCGCACTGACGGCATTGGACCAGTCCTGCTGCAAATTGCCCACCATGGAGACAAGCTCATCTCCCTCAATTCGCTGGTGCATGCCGGCATCGGAACCCGAAGCTCCCGACGGCCCCCAGTGCAACAGATTTTTCAACTGGGAAAGAAACTGACCATAGCGCTGACCATCATCCTGTCTGCGTTTCTTCGCCTGTCCGGCACCGGCCTGACGGAGACTGTCGGGAGCGCGACTATCCGGGCTGGGGCGACCGGCGGCCTCTCCAGAGGCAGGGGGAGGGGAAGAATGTGCAGCGCCAGCCGCGGATGCCTGCTCCGGCGGTGGCGCCGGGGGTTTTTCCTGCTGACGCGACTCAACCCGGGCCTTGCGCAACTGCTCCAGATCGGGCAACACCCCCATATCGCTGAGACGCTTGTTGCCCTCCACCAGGAAGTCCTTCAACGACACCATTACCTGGCGATCAAACAACTTAAACAGCACCAGTTTAACCGGCAGCTTGAGCTCGAGGTGGGCCACAGCCTCATTAAAGGATTCACAGATTACTTCGGGCCCGACCGGATTATTTTTCAGGGTCACCAAGGCCGGGACCATTGAGCTGAGACGAGTATTGAGGGCATCAAGTTCAGGCTTGCAGAGCTCTGACACCCGAAACACCATGGCATCCAGTGCGATAATTTCTTCGAGCTGTTCGTTCTCGACCACTTCCAGCCCTTCGGGTTCCTGACTGGGTAATTCCGGATCCTGGTACTGACCCAGCTGCTGAAAGCTCTGGGTGAGCACACCAAAAAAGTTGTGCTCGATATTTTTTCGTTCCATCCGGATCAGACGCATCGCATCAAAATACATGGTTTGCTGGCGGTTGTTGTCCGCGCGATCAGCGAGATCGAAAAAGGTGTCATCCACCTGATCAAACATATTGTTCAGGCGTGAAGAGAGGAATGTATGGATACGCCCCTTGAGTGCCAGCAATGGCCGAGGTAACCGAAACAAAGCTACTGATAGCTTATCTACATCTGTCACTTCCGCCCTCTATTCCAGAACAACCAGTTGCTGATCATAACACTTACCTGCACACTTGAGTCCCAGGTTCTCCTGGAAGAATAGCTTAACAACAGGGAACAGCAACGGTGTCAAGCCACCAGACAGGCCGGCTATGTCACCAACTGTTCATTTGCCGCAGAAGAGGGCATCAGAAAAGTGTGTACGAGCCCTAATGGGCCTGACGGCTGGTTCGAATATCTTTTATGACACGCTCCAGGGTATTGTCAAACAAGTGTGAGTTATCCAACACAACCAGATTTTTGTTTTGTATGCTGATAGCGGTCCGGTTGCGGTTCATCTCGGCAACCTTGGTACCCTGGCGGTTCACAAAAATATAGATACCTGGGGGGGATATAACCCCAGCTACCTTGCAGCGCTTGTTCGAAGAAGTTTGATCCAGAAAATCAACCCAGGCGCCGCGACAGAGAGAATTGAGCGCTTTCAGAGACTCTTCATCAGGGCTTGCCGCCTCGTCACTTTCGGTGACAGCGTCCTCCTCCAGTTTACGATGCCCGGGCATGTCCGTTTTAATTTTCCTGATAACCACTGTTTCATGTGGTTTATTGGAAACAACGATTGTCTGAACTTTCGGCTCTGCGAGATCTTCCGTTTGACCGGGCAAGTCCTGAGCGGTCGGTTCTGCCTGGCCAACACATTCCTCGGGTTTCTCGTTTTCAGCTTTATTGCGATAAAAGTATTCCTCGAGCCTGATTATCAGCCGCCCAAGATCGTAGGATTCATAAGCGATATCTTCGAGGTGCTCCTGAATGGTGGCCAATAACGACTTGACGTCGTCATCACTCACCTCGCCGTCATCTGCATGCGCCAGCACCCGGTCCAGTATTTCAACTGCAGTTTCCCACTGCTCGGGCGACGATTCAGTCCGCAGACAGGCCATGAACATGACCCGACACCAAGCTTTCTCGGCAAAATGTACCAACAGTCGAGGAAAAGACTTGCCCTGCATGCGCTCATTCAGGGTCTTGTCGACCAACTGGTGTGCCTGGTTGACCTTTTCGGAGGCTGCAGCTTTCTCTATAACCCGCTGCTCCATCATGAGGGCCTTGCGACGCTCCTTTTCTGTCAGCTGAATAAAGTCGAGCAGCAACTGTTTAAGGTCCTCCGTACCCATGGTTTCTTCAGCCGAAAGCTTTTGAGCGATTTCGGAGATAGCTCTACCCACAGGATCGCTATTGATATCCACATCCTCGGGGAACCCTATGGCAACCTGTGTTATCTCATTGATCAGCCTTCTTGCAGGGTGTTTCTCCTTATCAAAGAAACTGGGGTCCTGAAGCACAATTCGCAAAAGGGGTAATTCGAGCTTCCGCAACTCACGGGAAAACCCGCCCGAAATATGGTTTTCACTGCGCATTCTCGAGAACAGCTGATCCAGCAGACTGACCACACTGTAATCCTGACGCCCCAGACCGGGGCCGCCCTGCTGCTGGAGTCGCTCCTCAATCAGACCAAGCAGCCCCCCTTCACTGTGGTTGCTCTCGCCCCACTCGCGCTGCAAACCGGAAACCAGAGAAACCAGCTGATCCTGGCTGATTGATGCGCCAGAGCCAGAAGTGTAACCATAATCCGGCTGCCCCAGAAACTCCTGTAATTGAGAAATAAGCTGGCTGTGGCCGCCGGCTCTCTCAGTGCCATGTTTTGCAAAGGCGGGATTCCCCTCGTGATAATCCGGTTTTTTTGCCGTACCACCAACCTGAGCAGATTGACTGGAATTGATCGCTTTTTTTGCCTGCTGCTTTTCCAGGTCAGGCAAGACACCGAACTTACGGAGCAGCCGGTTACCTTCAATCAATAGAGGCCCAACAGCATCCATGACATGCCGGTCAATCAGTTTAAGCAACACCAGTTTTGAGCGAATGTCTATTTCCAGCTCCAACAACGTCTGCCGCAGTGATTCACAGATAATTTCCGGCCCAAGAGGGTTGTTAATTGCGGTGACGTCACTGGGCACAATGGAATTGATACGCATCACCAGCAACCTGAGATCGTATTTATGGCGCTTCGCAACTTTGGAAACCATGCTATCCATGGCTATCATTTCTTCGAGATCTTCGTTTTCTACCAGTGTGAGGCCCGCCGGGCTCTCCGTTGCGACTGCCCTCTGGCTGGCCCCCCGATACCCGCGGTTGCCAAGTCGTTGAAACGAATTGTCGATGGCCTGTGAAAACTTATGCTCAATGGATTTTCGCTGCAGACGAATCAAGCGCATGGCATCGAAGTACGTTGCCTGTTCACCGTTACTTGCCGCCCGATCGGCAAGATCGAAAAACGTATCATCCACATGATCAAAGACCTCAGCCAGCCGCTGATCCAAAACGACTTTTGCGTGATCTCTCAACTGGCGAAGCGACTCAGGCATTTCAAAGCCTCGGCCCTTCATTTTTTCAGCCTCAACTAACTTCAAACGTTCGTTCATCATTGTGTGGCCTGCTCGGAGATAAATCGTATAAGACGAAGATGGTCAACTATTGACTCGGATTATAGGTTTCTTACCCAGCACCCGGGATAAGTGAAACGCCAACCAGTTCCCAAAACTAACCAGTCGATCCTGACTTTGCCCAAAACCGAGATACAGATCACACATGTCGCCATCAATAACTGCCGCAACTTATTCCACACCAGCCTATTCCCCCATAAACGACTGTTGTAATATGCCCGGATCGCAGCTGGATACCCTATGTCAAAGAATTTGCCTGAAAACCATATCTCCACCTCCGTCAAGCAGGCCCTCGCAGAAGATATCGGCGAAGGGGATATTACTGCCCTCCTGATTCCAGAAGAAAACACTGCCGAGGCCAGCGTCATTACCCGTGAACAGATGGTGGTATGCGGAACGGCCTGGGTGGATGAAGTGTTCGCCCAGCTGGACCCCGCCGTCAGGATCGAATGGCGGGTTCGCGACGGTGACGAGATAAAACCGGGGGAAATTCTCCTGACTCTATCCGGACCGGCCCGCAGCCTGCTGACCGGCGAGCGCACCGCACTTAACTTTCTGCAAACCCTCTCCGGTACCGCCACCATTGCACGGCAGTTTGCGGCACTGGTAAAAGGGACGACCATTCAGATTCTCGATACCCGAAAAACCATCCCCGGCCTGCGTCTGGCACAAAAATACGCGGTGACCGTGGGCGGCTGCCACAATCACCGCATCGGGCTTTACGACGCCTTTCTGATCAAGGAAAACCACATTGCCGCCTGCGGCGGTATCGCCGCCGCAGTCACCAAGGCACGGGAAATCGCCCCCGACAAACTTGTCGAGGTGGAAGTAGAGAGTCTGGAGGAGTTTCAGCAGGCACTGCAGGCCGGAGCCGACATTATCATGCTGGATAATTTCGATGAAAAACAGATCCACGAAGCCATCGCCATGAACCGGGGGGTCGCCAGACTGGAAGTGTCCGGCAACCTGGAAGTGGACAACCTCGCCGCCAAAGCTATCGAGGGAATCGATTACCTGTCATCCGGCAGCCTGACGAAGCACTGCCGGGCCATTGACCTGTCGATGCGGATACAGCTGAAAAACCTGCCGCACTAAACCCACTCTGCCATCAGCGCAGCATAGGACTCATCGTCCGGAATCTGGCGCGGCGGATGCTTGCAGAAGAACGCCGAGGGGATGTCCACAGCTCCACTGATACCGCGCTCCAGCGCCAGCTTCGCACAGCGAAGGGTGTCAATGGCCACCCCGGCGGAATTTGGCGAATCCTCCACCGACAGCCGCAGTTCAATATTCATCGGCACATCGCCGAACAATTTGCCCTCCATGCGGATAAAGCAGACCTTGTTGTCATTCTGCCAGGGCACATAGTCACTCGGCCCCACGTGAATATTCTCATCGGCCAGCCGCTGGGGAATAGCACTCTGCACCGCTTCGGTCTTGGACTCTTTCTTGGAGGCCAGGCGATCCCGATTCAGCATATTCAGAAAATCCGTGTTACCACCGGTATTCAGCTGGTAGGTCCGCTCCAGTTTCACGCCGCGATTTTTGAACAGGTTACCCAGCGTGCGATGAAGAATCGTCGCCCCCAACTGCGCCTTGATATCATCGCCGATAATCGGCAGGTTCTTTGCCTTGAAGCGGGCGGCCCAGTCCGGATTGCTGGCAATGAATACCGGGATATTGTTAACAAAGGCACAACCGGCCTCCAGGGCGCACTCGGCATAAAACTCAGTAGCTTTCTGGGAACCCACCGGCAGATAGTTCATCACCACATCCACCGCTGCATCCTTTAACTGCGCCACCACATCGGCCAGACTCGGCTGGGGCTCGGACCCGGGCAGGAAAGTGCGGTCATCGCCGTAACCCGCCATGTGCTCGGAATAGCCATCCAGCACATTGCCCATGGAAACCGTTACACCGCAGGGCGGCACATCCGGGCAAAACACCGTGGTGCAGTTGGGCAGTGAAAAAATCGCCTCATTGACATCCCTGCCCACTTTTCGCTTATCGATATCAAAGGCCGCCACTACCTCAATGTCCTCCGGCCGGTAACCGCCCAGCTCGTAATTCAGCAAACCGATTGAATCCTGCACCCCGCGCAAACGGTAGTGGTAAATTCCCTGAATCAGCGAGCTTGCACAGTTGCCCACACCCACCACCGCTATTCTTATTTTCTTTCTTTCCACTTCGGCTCCTTAAACATAAAAACAGCACACACTAATCGTCGCTGACAAACCTACCAGAGGTCACAAATACCACCCGCCGGTGCAGGGGATAATTAATAGCCAATGCCACTACAATCGCCACCAATATCCTCGCCAGCAAATAATCCAGCGAAAAGTAGGCTACCAGCGTCAACACCCCAACCACATTGGCCGCGGCGGCAATCAGACAAACCAGCATATAGCTGTAGATCTGCCAGCCAATACCCTCCCGATGGGCTTTGAAACTCCAGCGGCGGTTGAGAAAAAAGTTTACCAGCCCGCCACTGATCGGCCCAGCCGCCACAGCAAACGCCAGCGGCAGGCCCAACACCTGAAAACACAGCATCATCACCAGAAAATCGATAGCTGTGGCCACCACAGCCGATGTCTGCGCTCGAAAAAACATCCCGTCAGCCCGCCCGTGCCGACAGGTACAGCGCTCTGAACCGTAGCGCTGCAGAGACATTACCCAGTACGGCCAGGACCCAGATCACCAGCAACAACGGCAGGCCCTGCGGCCAGAATGCCGAGGCCGCCAATCCCAGCAACAGATAAACGTAGCGCTCCGTGCGCTTCATGACACCCCGGGGGACGGCCAGCATCATGGCCTCCGCCTTGGCGGTGGTGTAACTGATCATGAATGAACCGTGAATCGCCAGCAGGCAACCCAGCAGAGCCCAGGTCTGATGGCGGAAAAACAACGCACACCCCGCCAGCAACATAAAATCCACATAGCGATCAATAGTTGAATCGAGCACCACACCACCGCGATCCGATGTCGCCTGCAACCGCGCCAGCATACCGTCCAGTACATCGCTGATACCGGACAATAAAGCCAGGAAAAACCCGCAGCCAAAATGGCCGAAGGCAATCGACACCGCGGCAAGCAGACCGAGCAGCAAAGACACGAACGTGACCTGATTGGGTGTTATCGAACAGCGCTGTAACAGTCTAACCAGCGGTTCGACACACCAAACGGCAAAATTCATCACCCCCTTGCCGAGCAGCGCACTGCCACCCTGGCGGTCCACTCGCTCATAGCGCTTGAAACCTCCGCCAGCCAACCCCCGCAGAAAATAAATCAGGCCGAGTGACAGCATCAACACAAATACCGCCAGCACAAACCATGCCTCGCTCTTTATCACCGCGAACACCCGGGGACCTGACCGGCTCCAGTCGGCAACCATTGACGGCGAATTCGCCTGAATAACATGCCAAGCAACATGGTTATTTTTATTTCACCTTCAACCAGCATCTACGACCGGGGGAAACCCGTGCTGCTCTGCCCCCTCGACACCGGCCATTATAGGAAGGTCAAGAGCCGCTTCCCACCGTTTATTTCAAACCGATGACACCCGTTGCAATGAGAGGTGATAATTTGATCCAGCGCAACGATCCGCCACATATTTCTCAAAGCGACTGTTTCATTTAATAATAAATCTCATTACCATTAAGGGTTGTTTCTACCGGAGAGGGTGTTATGCAAATCAGTAGGCGTTTTCCACACTGTATTCTGGGCCTGCTTCTGGCCTGCTCCACTGCGGTTGCCTCAGCCGCTGAAGTCAACTTGTATTCCGCACGGATCGAGGCGCTGATCAAACCGTTGCTGGACACCTTTACCGAACAGACCGGTATTCAGGTCAATCTGGTCACCGGCGACGCAGACGGTCTGATTCAGCGCCTGAAGAGTGAAGGCCGCAACTCCCCCGCAGACATTCTGCTCACCACCGATGTGGGCCGCCTGTACCGGGCCAAAGAGGCCAACCTGACCCAATCGGTGGAATCGGCCACACTGGAGCAGAATATCCCCGTGATGTATCGCGATGACAGCAATCACTGGTTTGGTCTGTCTCTGCGTGCGCGGCCCATCCTTTACGTCAAGGACAAAGTGGATCCGGCCGAACTGAGCAGCTACGAAGACCTCAGCGACCCTAAATGGAAAGGCAAAATCTGTATTCGCTCTTCCAGCAATGTCTACAACCAGTCCATGGTGGCATCACTGATCGCCGCCAATGGCCTGGAGGCCACCGAAGAATGGGCCAAGGGGCTGGTGGCCAATTTCGCCATGCCACCCAGAGGTGGCGATCGCGACCAGATCAAGGCAGCGGCGGCCGGCCAGTGCGACCTGGCCATCGCCAACACCTATTACCTGGCGGGCATGCTCACCAGCGATGACGAAGAGCAACGGGCTGCCGCCGAGAAAATGGCCGTGTTCTGGCCCAACCAGGATGGTCGTGGCGCTCACGTCAATATCTCCGGTGCTGCCGTCACCGCCTCGGCACCCAACCGCGACAACGCCATTGCCCTGCTGGAATTTTTAAGCACCGATGCGGCACAATCCTGGTATGCACGTGAAAATGGCGAATACCCCATCCGCGACAATATCGAGATTGGTCCGGTACTGAGCAGCTGGGGCACCTTCAAGGCGGACCCGGTGGAACTGTATAAGCTGGGAGCCGGCAATGGCGAGGCCCTGCGCCTGATGGATCGGGCCGGCTGGCGCTAGCAGCCCGCCAAGCCCTCTCTAAATGCCAGACTCTCCACGACAACAACAGACACTGATCAGTACCGGCGCAGTGCTTCTGGCACTGTTGCTGGCACTGCCGGTGATTGTCGTGGTGAGCTACGTGTTTGTACCCACTGGCGAAATCTGGAGCCATCTGGCCGCCACGGTGCTGCCGGATTACATTATCAACTCGCTGCTGCTAATGCTTGGCGTCGCCATCGGCACCCTGCTGATCGGAGTGAGCACCGGCTGGCTTACCAGCATGTGCCAGTTTCCCGGCCGGGGCATTTTCGAATGGGCCCTGCTGCTGCCCATGGCCATGCCCGCCTACATCATCGCCTACACCTACACCGGCATGCTGGACTTCTCGGGACCGGTACAAACCACCCTGCGGGAGCTCACCGGCTGGGGCTACGGGGATTATTATTTCCCCGATCTTCGCTCAATCGAAGGGGCCGCCATCATGCTCACGCTGGTGCTCTACCCCTACGTTTACCTGCTCAGCCGCGCCGCCTTTCTCAATCAGTCCATCTGCGTGCTGGATGCCAGCCGCACTCTGGGCAACGGCCCCTGGCGCACCTTTCTGTTTGTCGCCCTGCCATTGGCGCGACCGGCAATAATCGCCGGGCTGTCGCTGGCATTGATGGAAACCCTCGCGGATTTTGGCACCGTGCAATATTTCGGAGTCTCCACCTTTACCACCGGCATCTTCCGCACCTGGTTCGGCATCGGCAATGCCGCCGCCGCGGCCCAACTGGCTGCAGGGCTGATGTGTTTCGTGATGATTCTGATTCTGGTGGAGCGCTACTCCCGACGCCGCGCCCGTTACCACCACACCAGCCGCCGCCATCAGGATATCCACCGCTATTCACTGCGGGGCATACGAGCCGTTGCAGCAAGCGGCTTCTGCTTCGGTATCGTCGCATTGGGATTTCTGCTGCCAGCCACTCAATTGCTTGGCTGGACGGTCAGCGTTGCCGACCAGGTCCTCGACGCGCGGTTCATCGGACTGGTGTCAAACAGTCTCGAGCTGGCCAGTTACGCCGCCGTGCTGGCTCTGCTGCTGGCTTTACTGCTGGCCTACAGCCAACGACTGTTTCCGGGCAAGGTTTTACAGGGTGCCGTCCGGCTGGCGGGCATGGGCTACGCGGTACCCGGCCCGGTGATTGCGGTGGGCGTTATGATCCCTTTTTCCTTTATCGACAACAGCATTGATGGCTGGGCGCGCAGCAATTTCGATATCTCCACCGGGCTGATGCTCAGCGGCACCGTGGTGGCCGTGATTTTTGCCTACCTGACCCGGTTTCTCGGCGTGTCGCTGCAAACGGTGGACAGCGGCTTGAGCAAAATCACCCCATCCATGGACGAAGCCGGTCGCTCCTTCGGTTATGGCCCCCTGCAAATCCTCAGACAGGTGCACGTGCCGATGCTGAAAGGCTCCCTGCTCACAGCCCTGCTGCTGGTCTTTGTCGACGTCCTGAAAGAGCTCCCGGCCACCCTGATTTTGAGGCCCTTCAACTTCAATACCCTCGCCGTGCGCGCCTACGAACTGGCATCGGATGAACGCCTCGCCGAAGCCGCGCCCGCTGCCCTGGCCATCGTCGCTGCTGGTATACTGCCGGTCATCTTGATCAGTTGGACCATTACCCGGACCCGCCGGGTGGCCGTCACCAGGGATACCCCATGACATGACATCGCAACTCACCGTCACGGACCTGCAAATCAACTACGCCGGAACAAGTATCCTGCAACATATCTCCTTCTCCCTGGAAGCGGGTGAAATCGCCTGCCTTGTCGGGCCGTCTGGCTGCGGCAAAACCTCCCTGTTGAGAGCCATCGCCGGCTTCGAACCGATTTCCGCCGGACAGATCGAACTGCGCGGTCGGATCGTCTCCGGCCCCGACAAAATACTGCCGCCGGAACAGCGCCACATCGGCATGGTGTTTCAGGACTTTGCCCTGTTCCCCCACCTCACCGTAGCCAGGAATATCGCCTTCGGTCTGCGCAAAATGCCTCGCGGGCAACGTCGGCAACGGGTCGACGAACTGCTCAGGCTGGTGGAGATGCAGGATGCCCGCAACCATTACCCCCACCAGCTTTCCGGTGGCCAGCAACAGCGCATCGCACTGGCGCGCGCCATGGCGCCGCGCCCGGATATCCTGATGCTCGACGAACCTTTTTCCAGTATGGACTCGGAACTGCGCGAACAACTGGCTCGTGACGTGCGCCAACTGCTGCGCAAAGATGGCATCACCGCTATTCTGGTGACCCACGACCAGAACGAAGCCTTTGCCATGGCAGACCATATCGGCGTACTGGGAGAGGGAGCACTGCACCAGTGGGGCACGGGGTTTGACCTTTACCACCGGCCTGCCGACCGCTTTGTCGCCGACTTTATCGGCCAGGGGGTGCTGCTGCCGGGCATGATCATCAACGATAAACAGGTGCGCACCGAACTGGGGATAGTCACCGGTGATCTGGAACCCGGCGAAGCCACCTCACCTGCCAAAATAGTCGACCTATTGCTGCGTCCCGACGACGTCATTCACGTTGAAGACAGCCACCTGCAAGCTGAAATCGTCGCCAGGGCCTTTCGCGGTGCTGTATACCTCTACACCCTGCGCCTGGAGAGCGGACAGAAAGTACTCTGTCTGGTGCAGAGCCATCACCAACACGAAATCGGTGAAATGCTCGGTATCCGTCTGGAGGCAGACCACCTGCCGGTTTTCAGGCGGCACACATCCCCGGCAACCTGACACCCGGTCACTTATCCCGGGCACCGTTTAAAAAACCACAAAACTCCGCTCTGCTATCTATCCAGACGGCTTTTGCCGGATTACACTTCGCACAGCTAATCTGCCCAGGCGCCGACTCGACCAACCCCTAAAAATAATAACTATTTTTAATAATCATTGATGCTAAGAAAAACCTGCAAGGATGTGGTGCTGTTCCCCATCACCATTTATCGGGCCTGTCTGTGGCTCCCTGCGCGGCTGCGTGGCGACCGGTGGCACTCACGTGTCAACACGGCTCTCGGCCTGCTGCTTTACGGCCTGTTTGGCCTGCCGCTGTCCATCCTGCTGTTGCTTGAAATGCTGATCGTCATCAATACCCAGCTGATGGCACAACCGATGGATGACGACGAAGTCCCACAGCAACCACTCTCATCGACCAGCTACAACCCCACTCACCACTGGCCAGGCAGGGCACTGGAGGAATGGCCCTCAGACCTACAAGTCACACTGCCCGGCTATGTGGACAATGCATCCCAACCGCCGGACCCGACACTGCCACGCGACCAGTTTTATGACCAGCTACTGGCAAGCTACAGCCCCACCCTCCTTCACAAAATGGGTCACGAACCACTGTGGGATATTCCCACCGACATCTTTTTCGACGGCGACACCGACCCGCGCAACAACGTGAGCAAAGCCCTGAGCCTAGGCACAGTGCCCGCTGTGGTCCACGGTGAAGTCATCGCCGAAACCCATGACGCCTACTACCTCACTTACATGCTCTATCACGTCAAGGATTATGATTTGCCCGTGCGGGAAGCCCTCTCTGACGCCACTTTTCACGACGGTGACAACGAAGGCATCCAATTGCGCATCGACAAGACCAGCATGCAGGTTACCCTGGTGGAAACCTGGTTCCACAACCGTTTCTTCCTGTGCAACCGCACCGGCGAATCCCAAGGCACCGAACCCATCCAGACCCGCAGCCTGTTCGAGGGCGGCACCCACATTGTCCTGTTCGTCCAGAGCATGGGGCACGGCGTGCGCTGCGCCAACCCCGCAGATTTCGACGAACTGGCCAGCAACAGCAAAATCCTGCGACTGGCCAGCGACCCGGACGGGCTGATTGCCCCCGGCATCGACGACCACACCGAATACAATATCGGCTACCGGCTCGCCAGCCTGAAACCCTGGTACCGCCTGGCTAAAACCCACGCCACCTCAGGCAATCACGCCACGACCCTGTTCGAAGACACCATCGTGCTGGGCACAGATTCCACCGGCAGGGAAATTCAGATTGGCAAATTCTTCGCTGCCAACGACTTTGAAAAGCGCGCCTGGTCCCGCCCCAAACCGCCCTGGGCGTGGGATGATCGCTGGGACGACATCCCCGTCGCCCTGTGGCACTTCCACCCCGCCCTGGCCTTCAACAGCCACACCGGCGAAACCTACTCGGAGCAGTATCACTACAACGCCCCGATGAGCCTGATCTTTACCGCCAATGAAAGCTACACCGTACTCACCAGCCTGCTGACCGAACACTACCACCGTGCACCACAGCAGCTGGCGAGAAAAACCAACCCGGTAAACCGACAGCCGTCGTTACCGCCTGCAAAAAAACCGGGCATCGGAGTACAGGTCAAACGTTATATGAACTACGTGATTCATTCGTTGGGATAACTGGCGTTTTCGTTACATAATGTTCTATCTGACGACTAGTGGTTTTAGAGAGATTTTTAATACTCACGGAGTTTTTGTCGGGTTTAATCCTTGATTTTAAAAAGCTTCGCTGGATTTCCAAACCAAACTTCGTTGGGTCCAACGTCATTTCGAACCTGAGAACATGCGCCGATCACCGCCCCGTCTCCAATTCGGAATCCAAGCATCAGTGTTACATTCACGCCAATAAGGACACCATTACATTGTAGTAGTCCCCAATTAAACCGGACACCTTGTTAAAAGCAAAGGCCTAGGCATAGTGGACTTGGACTTACCCTATATAAGTAGACAATGAATTAAGTTTCAATAATGCAATTAAATTACACTCCATTGAATTACTCATAAAGATGTTATCTGAGTCTAAAATTTAAAAACAAGTAAGTGCTCGGTGGTAAAAATGCAATATTCGGATAAATCAAGTAACAAAGTGCCTTCATACAGCGTTGTAATTCCAGTCTATGGTTCAGCTGGTATTTTGCCGGAATTATACAGACGAATTACTGCTGTCATGAAAAGTCTCGGTAAGGACTACGAGATTATCTTCGTGGAAGATTGCGGGCTGGATAATGCTTGGCAAGTCCTACAGAAACTAGCGGCAAGTGATGAGTCTGTTATTGCCGTCCAGCTTATGCGTAACTCTGGGCAAAGCAGTGCCACGTTGTGTGGATTGGCGAATTCTTGCGGAGAACTTGTATTTACGATGGATGACGATCTACAACATCCACCAGAAGAAATACCTAAACTACTACAAACTCTGAATGACGATGCGGATGTAGTCATGGGTGTGCCAGTAGATAAAAAGCATCATTGGTTTCGCCGTTTTGGCAGCACCCTTTTGCAGGACATTAATAGCTATCTGGTGGGCAACGATCGTAATTTGCGTTTCAGCAGCTTTCGCCTAATGCGAAGGTCGGTAGTCAATGGCCTGCTCGAGCTCAGGACAATATCTCCAGCTCTAGGCCTCATGATCAATTCTATTACCCATCGAATTATCAACGTTGATGTGCAGCACGCTCCCCGTAATCAAGGGCACAGCAGTTACACGCTGCATAGGTTGGTTTCCCTCACCATGAATAACATCATTGGCTACTCAATGCTGCCACTTAGAGTCCTAGCCATTTTGGGGGTCATGGGAGTAATTTTGTGCGTAATCTTTTTGTCTGTGTTGCTTGTCCGCTACTTAATGGGCGGTATATCTGTGCCGGGCTGGACAACTATTGTCCTGCTCCAAGTATTGTTTTCAAGTTTCAGTTTTTTTGCATTTGCTATCCTTGGAGAGTATCTACTGCGCATCCTTCAACGAGTGAATGCAACACCACAGTATTTCATTAGATCACACATTTCTAGAAAACAATTGCGAGACTCTCATTTGATTTCTAAGCCAGAAAAAGATTCATAAAATCAGGTACCGGAATTATTATGACCAGAGATATGTAATGCGATATACCTATTACAATTAATTTGAACTCTAATTATCACCAAAAGTTTAAAAGGCATATTTTATGAAAGAAAAATTTTTGGTTTTAGGGATTGGAGCAGCACAGGCCGATCTTCTCGAAAAAATAACAGAGTCATTTGAAGTTCATGCCCTAAGTAATAGCCAAAACGGACCTGGTCTTAAATATGTGGATTTCTTTGCTTTGATTGATATTGGAGACAAAGATGCTGTGCTTGATTATGCGAAAGAAAATCAAATTGATTTCGTTTACTCCATAGGCTCAGACATTGCAATGCCAACAGTTACCTATGTCGCTGAAAACTTGGGTTTGCCAAGTTTTATTTCGCATGAAACAGCATCAATATGTAACAACAAAGTAACTCTTCGTGAGAGTCTTCGTGAAATATATGGTAGCGTTAATTACGAGGTTATCTCGGCGCGAGAGCAAACAACTAAAATACCTATGCCTGTAGTTATAAAACCTGTTGACAGCCAAGGGCAGCGTGGTGTGCAGACGATAACAGAGTTAGAGAAAATTCCTGATGCATTTAGCACTGCTGTCAGCTATTCGAAATGCGGACTTGCAATAATTGAGGAGAAAATTGAAGGCCAAGAAATTTCTGTAAATACTTACATGGTTAACGGAAAAATAAAATTATTTTTGCCATCCGATAGAGTTTCATGGAGCGGGTTAGATGGTGGATTGATTCATAAACACGTTTTACCAACCAAGATGTCAGAAAAAGTAATTAATAACGTGTGGCGATTGGTTGAGGAAACTGCTGCTACACTCAATATTAAAAATGGCCCTGTCTATTATCAGATAAAAGTGCGCGAATGTTCTCCGTATTTAATAGAGGTAACTCCTAGACTGGATGGTTGTCATTTATGGAGATTGATAAAAAAATCTACAGGAATCGATCTGCTCGAAGAAACGATTTCACATCTGTGCAGGAACTCGGCATCTATTCCCGAGCATATTGAAACAATGAAACTGGTTCTGGAGTTTTTTTGCCAACCGCCGGATACGTTATTTTCCAAGCCGGTTACTGCCCAAGAAGCAATCTACACTCAATGGTATTACAAGCCTGGAGAAATAATAAGACGAATCAACGGTAAAATGGAGAAATGTGGCTTCCAGATAGTCGCATCTTCTAAAAAATGAAGGTGATTGTTACTGGCGCGAATGGTTTTATTGGGCGACATCTTGTGTCATCGCTCAAGCGGACGCATTCAGTAAGTGCCCTCATACGCAACAAGATTTACGATCACGACAAAGAAGTAAATTGGCTGAGTACGGATTACTCTAGTGATAGTTTACTGAGACTTTTACGTGGAAATGATGCCCTCATTCATCTTGCAGCAGAGAGGTCTTACGGTGGAAACACTTCTATTTGTATAGAAAATGTTTCGCGAGATTATCGGGTTTTTGAGGCTGCAAAAAAAGCTGGGGTGACTCACATCATTTTTGCCTCAACAAGAGGAGTATATGGTAATCAACCTGCTCCATGGACTGAAGCAACCCCCCCTGCTCCTTGTTCAGTTTATGCACTTTCTAAGCTTCAGTCTGAAGCAACAGCTGATTATTTCTCAAGGGAAGAAATTTCAATTACTACTCTTCGGTTTGCACAAGTTTTTGGTTCGGGCGAGTTTGGAAGCAGTGTGATATCAACTTTCCTCCGCAATGCATTTCTGGGACACCCTCTTGTGGTATCTGTGAAAGGCATAAAAAGGGAATACATCTATGTTGATGATATCTCTAGTGCTATTGCTAAAGTTCTCGACAGCCCTGTAAATGGCATATTCAATCTTGGGAGCGGTGAGGCGCTTCACATTGAGGAAATAGCCAGCAACATTCTCTATGCCTTTGGGCGACATGAGATGCCTGAATTTACCAAAGAAATTAGAGAGACATATGAGTTTTCATTGATGAATAGTGAAAAATTCATGCGCCATTTTAACTGGCAGCCAACATATACATTTGCCCAAGCGGCCATAAAAACAGCGCAAGAAATACGTATAAAAGGAATGACTTAGAAATGTCAGATTTTACTTCTGTTGATAGCAGTATTGATTCATTGGCGATTATCTACTCTCACGCACGGATAAGGAACTCAATTGTCCACGCTTATGCAACTGTGGGCGACTTCGCGCGTGTTGACTATAGTTGCCTAAATGAACATGTGAGAATTGATAGAAACAACCATTTGTTCCATGCTGCATTGGGACGGCGCTCATACACAGGGATGAACACTGTCATCATGCACACAGAAATAGGAGCATTCTGCTCAATTTCGTGGGGGGTCAGCATTGGCGGTGCCAATCATGACTTTTCCAGAATGAGTCAACACTCTTTTTTATACAACGAATATGACAAGCTTCGACCTTTAGACACCGACATCCCATACGATCGATTCAATTCGCCAGTTACAATTGGGAATGATGTTTGGATTGGCGCTGGCGCTGTAATATGTCGCGGTCGAGATGGGGTTTTAATAGGTGATGGAGCTGTAATCGGCGCGAATGCAGTAGTGACATGCGATGTCCAACCATACACAATCGTGGCAGGAAACCCTGCAAAATTTATTAAAAGGCGTTTTTCAAAGGAGATAACAGATATTCTTCTGGAGTTAAATTGGTGGTCATGGAGTGACAAAAAAATTTCAGAAAACTTCAATGTATTGTCATTGCAACCAGAAGAAGAAGAACTGTATAAACTTCTTGGAAATACTTGATAAAGTCACTTCATGAATGATACTAAGAATAAAATTCTGATCTTTTTCGAGAAAAGTTCGCAGCACCAATTGTTTAGATATGCCGTGGTGGGTTCTTTAAATAATCTTAGGGGTTATTTAACATACCTGCTATTAACTTGGCTTTGGCTCGACCCGAAGGTAGCAGTTTCGCTAATGTATCCAGTTGGGGCAGCTATAGCTTACCTCGGACATGCACGCTATACATTCAGCTATAATGGTGTTATTTCCAACGGTGTTATTCGCTATGTTATTGCACACCTGATTGGCTATAGCATAAATATAGTTATACTTTATATTATGTCAGACCGATTAGGTTACCCGCATCAGCTGGTACAGGCATTTGCAATCGTCGTTGTAGCTTTCATCCTCTTTCTAATGTTCCGCTATTTCGTTTTTCAAACTCCGCCTGAGCCATTCCACGGTATTAAATGATACGATGTCCTTCCTGCGATATTAGCAACATCCACGTAGAAAGTGGTTGCCCTCAATGCGGTTTTGTTCCGGCTCAGGTTGATGTTTTTAATGCTTGGTCGCCTGAGCTGGCAAAAGAAAACGATGTTTTTCGAAAGGAAAGCTTTGATTGTCTTGCTCGCCTTGAGCAGAGTAATTTCTGGTTTTGGACTTGCCCAAAAACTTGGACACTCTCAAGCCTCAAGCTGAGGCCCGCTCAAAGGCCTCTGGGCTGAAAATGAAATCGCCCTGGGAATACCGGGCAGAGCTGCTATCAAATGAATGAGGTGGTGTCCGGTTTAACGGGGGCAATTACAGTGGTATAAATGACAGTGAGGCGTAATCGGGATACCTGAAGTAGTTGAATAATGGATTTAACCTGAATAGCTCGGCTATCCGCATCAGTGGGTAAAGGCGGCGGCTTTCTTTATTGTGGTTTTTTTGTTTATAGCACTCAATTTTTTTGTCTTTAAGGAGAAGCTGCATGACCAATGAGCGTCAACCGTTTCAGAGCCGCTCATTCCCCTTGCTGGCTGAAGCTGAGGCCGGGCATTGGTGGTTCCGATCCAGAAACCGGTTGCTGCTCTGGGTGCTTGCCAAAAAAGTGGGTTCTTTCCGAAGTTTTCTTGAGGTAGGTTGCGGGACAGGATTTGTACTGAGGGATATCGCTACAGCCTTCCCGGAAACAGAGTGCTTTGGTTCAGAGTATTATGAAGAAGGGTTGGTGTTCGCCCGCGCACGTGTTCCTACCGCAACTTTCAGGCAGATCGATGCGACCCGGATGACTGAATCAGAAAATTATGACGTAATCGGCGCTTTCGATGTGATTGAGCATATCAACTCAGATCAACTTGTCCTGGCCAACCTGGCGCGTGCGATGAAACCGAATGGAGCGCTTTTGCTCACTGTGCCCCAACACCGATGGTTGTGGTCTGAGGTAGATCAACAGGCCTGCCATGTCCGGCGCTACACTCGCGATGAGCTGATGCTCAAAGTAAGCCAGGCGGGATTGTCCATAAACTTTGTTACCTCGTTTGTCAGTTTGTTGGTTCCCCTGATGTGGTTAGCCCGATCTCGTGCTAAAGCCACTAATCAGGATTATGACTCAATGTCCGAGTTCAGGTTACCTGGATGGCTTAATTTCGGGCTGGAAATGATTATGCGCTTGGAATTGCTTTTGATTAAGCTTGGAATAAGACTGCCGGTCGGAGGCTCTTTATTACTGCTAGCAAGGAAACCATGAATGATTTCATAAACTAGGGCTGACCGTCATGTACTATTAAGCGGTTCCAGAAAAGTAATTATTAATGATGGTAGCACCGACTTTTGCGGGCACTCTCAGTTTATGGGTTTCTATCTATTGGTCATTTTGGAAGTCTGTTTAAAGAAATACCAATACCCGGGTATAACAGTGAGTATCTGCTTCATGTCGCCGGATGAGTGGCCCAGGCTGCAGGAGAGCACGCAATGACACAGAAAATCCCATTCAACCGGCCATATATGACTGGTAAAGAGCTCCACTACATTACCGAGGCCAAGATAGGCAACATGCTGGCTGGTGACGGACCCTTTACCAAACGTTGCCATGGATGGCTGGAAAACAAGACTGGCTGCAACAAGGCTCTGCTGACGCACTCATGCACCGCCGCACTGGAAATGGTGGCTCTGCTGCTGGATATTGAGCCCGGCGATGAGATCATCATGCCCTCATACACTTTTGTATCGACTGCCAATGCCTTCGTTCTTCGTGGTGGCATTCCGGTGTTTGTGGATATCCGCGAAGATACTCTGAATCTGGATGAGAGCCTTATCGAGTCGGCAATCACACCACGTACTCGCGCTATCGTAGCAGTGCACTATGCCGGGGTCGCTTGCAAGATGGACAGTATTATGAATATTGCCAGACGTCATGACCTCAAGGTTGTGGAAGATGCAGCCCAAGGGGTGATGGCAAACTATAAAGGGCGAGCCTTGGGCAGTATTGGCGATCTGGGGACTTACAGCTTTCATGAAACCAAAAATGTGATTTCTGGGGAAGGTGGTGCCCTGCTGGTGAACGACCCAGCGTTGGCCTTGCGTGCTGAAATCATCCGAGAGAAAGGCACTGATCGTAGCCGCTTTTTTCGAGGCGAGGTGGATAAATATACCTGGCAAGAGGCCGGATCTTCATTTTTACCGGGCGAGTTAACTGCGGCTTTTTTGTGGGCGCAACTTGAGGAAGCCGAACGGATCACCAGCGACCGGCTGACAATCTGGCAACGCTATCACGAGCTTATTGAGCCACTTGAGGCCAAGGGGTTACTGCGTCGCCCCATCATTCCGGATACGTGCCAACACAATGCCCACATGTACTACATTTTATTGGCACCGGAGATCGATCGGCAAAAGGTGCTTGATGAGTTGAAGGGAAATGATGTCTTCTCGGTTTTCCATTACGTACCATTGCACTCCTCACCGGCCGGAAAGCGATATGGCCGTGCACAGGGCGATCTGGAGGTAACTAACCGGCAGTCAGAGCGATTGGTGCGTTTACCACTGTGGGTTGGTTTAACAGAGGCGCAACAGGAAAAAATAATCAATGTGTTGTCTGATGCAGTATCTTGATTTTTCTGGATGCGGGTCAACAGATACTGGTAGTGATTTAATCAGTCCGGACTAACTTGTGCGATATTTACTCATGAAGCTTGGAGATGCCCACAATCGAACCCGTAAAACCGTCGATATTATAGTCATCCAGAATTTTCACCTCATACATATCAGGCGCCCTTAGTGCTTGATGCATCAAAGCGGACATATATTGCCCCCCATGAGACACATTGCTCAATACCAAGGCAAAGTTGTCAGGATATTCACGCAGGTCAGCCGGGTTATCATGGTATGTCACAATGTATTTAAAATTTTCTTTCTCGTGGTCGATGTACCCCATTATTGGACTTGATGTATAAAAGGTATCGAAAAGATTCAGATAGACATTCCGGTCATTTATTCCTTCTGCTGACTTGATTAGAGCGCTTTGCATTTCATTGAATGATTTATATTCCATACTTCTTTCGGCAATAGAAAATGCCGTAATATCTTTACCATAATTCGGATAGTATTCCCCTGATTTATTGCTCCAAAAAAAGCCTATCATCACGACGATAATAATCTTGACGAAGACTTTCACAGCAAGGCCACCGTTTTTATTTTCTTGCTGCAACTCACCACTTCTGAAAGATATTAGTATCAGTGCAACAAGTGTTATAACCATTACAGGCCAAATCCAGATGTAGTACCTTGTGAGCGGGTAAAATTCCATACCGGACAACGGGACTACCGCAATAAAACCCACGAAGGCACTTATCATCAATACGCCGCCGAGCAAAACCCTTCTCTCGAAATCTAAATCTCCATCTTGCTGGCCATCAAGTATAAATTTCCTTTTGAAAGTATCCCTGTTCTTCAGCAAATACCACCATCCTCCGATGACAAGAAAGAGCAATATCAGATAGAAATCCGGTGTCTGTGACAGCCGACCATGAAACTGATGAATCAAATAGCCTATATAATCTGCATTGTTGACTGACGCTGTATTGGCCTTTTGCATCCAGCGCAACAGCTCAATGCCAACACCCAATATCACCATCATAGCCACATAAAACACGCGTCTGGTCCGCCCATCTTTTTCGAGCATAAATAGTAAAGAAAGGCATAGTATTATTGGCAATCCTGATGACTTGACCATACAGGCTGCAATTGCAGCGATAGCTGCCCAAAAATAACTCTGTTTAACCCAATTTGAGAAAGCGAGGATGACACATAGACTTCCCCCGATCTCCATATACATATATCTTGATTGAATCAGAAAAGGCGGAAAGAGCATGATCGCAGCTGTCACAAACAACGAAGTGTAAATGCCAAAAATTGACCGACTCAGATTAAACACGACAGCCAATACCAACCCGGTCAGAAAAAACTGGATTAGATGAAGCGATAGGTAGACAAACTCAGTATCTCCATTGAACAACCACATCACTGCCGCCGTTACAATAGTGATAGGTGTATACACGTGCACGTTCGGACCCGCTTGCCGAAATCCAGGCTCTTCCAGCAAGCCGTAAAAATCAAATCCTGTTTCATAGAGATAAATTGCAGGAGAAAAAACGCCAGCTGCCGTATCCCACACAGGTTTTTCGTAACGAGCGTCCCAATTAAGAACACAAACAAAAATGAAAAAACCCAAAAATACAAGGAACGTAGAAAAGCGTTTATTGCCTCTTAAAATATCCATCACTTCCCTAGAACTTTAGGTATCCATAAAAAGTTTGCGCTTTCAAATAATCATTTTTCATACTTATTGAGCCACCTTCGCACACACCCCCGCCGCATCAAATCCGACGTCGTTCTTATAATGCTCACATAGATCGCGGAGCATACCAGCGGTGTCGGCATCCCCTTCATACTGATCCAGCGACCACCATTTTTTTTCGGGGATGTTAATCAGCACCATGTGTTCGCCCATGCTGGGGATCAGGGTCAACTGCCAGTCACCTTTGACCACGGCGCGGTGTTTACTCCTGATAATCATGTCCCGGAAGTCATCTCGAACAACCAGCTTGCCGGCAGCATCGGTGGCGTAAATGCCCACGGTCTGGGTCAGTAGGCGTTTTTTGTCTATCTCGTCCTTGGTCAGTTCGGTGACAATCACCCCGGTTTCCATAAACAGTGGCCGGGTTGCCAGTTCAGTATCAGTTGCAGAGAGCATTGATAGGCCATCGAACGACTTATCTGCGAAGCGGTTGTCCAGCACATCTGAGATCGTCGGAGCAATATCCATCAGTGAGCCGTTACCGGCGCGGAGCGCCGGGCCAAAATCATCGTTGCCGTAACTTTTGGCCGCCAGTAGCACGCGGGTCTGGCCCAAGTTAAGCAGGTTGGTGGCGTGGCCACGGGTGGTGCTATATACCTCAAAGATGGCATCGTCTCGCGCCGCTGTTAACTCATCGGCCGGCAGGTCGAATCCGTCACCATGGTCCGACATAAAAAACACGTAGGCATTATCCAGCGCACCGGTCGCCTCCAAATCCGTCATAAACTGACCGAATTGCCGGTCTACCTGCTTCAGCATCATGCGGTAGCGGTAAAACGACTGCTCAGCGGGATCTTCACTGTAGGGCTCGCCTTCCAGCGGCTCCCACTCCCGTGATAACCAGGGCCAGTGGGGCAATACAAAGTGGGCAGCCAGAAACACTGGTTTGTCCGGCTCGCTGACCACAGCATCCAGAATGGCCTGACTGTATCGTTCGGGGTCGTAGTTCATGTCGCGCCCCCGGTTCAGATACATATTCGGGAACAGCCATTTGCCCGCCACGGTATTGCAGAGCAGGTTAACCAGCGGGTGATCAAAACCGCCGAGCATAAAGTTGAGTGCACCGTACTCGGGGCCAACCACCTCATCAAAGCCGAAGGTTTCATCAATGTTATTGAAGCGTCTTTCGTCCATCGCATAAATTGAGCGATAGCCACTGTTCTGCATCCAGCGTCCCAGGGCGCGATTTTTGTCCATATATTTATGGTTAGTCAGGTTGTAACGGCCATTGTGGTTGACCGGCTCGGCACCGGTAAGGATACTCATCCACGCTGGAAAGGTTCGGGCATAGGGCGTGTAAGCATTTTCAAACACGGTGCTCTGTTGCAGAAATTTGTCCACATTGGGCGTTAGACCGGTGGTGTTGCCAAAATAGCCGGTCTGGTCCGGGCGCAGGGAATCGATACCGATAATAAAGATATTGGGTGGTCCAGCACCATTGGCCCCAGCACTATTAACCACACCGCCATTAAATTGCGCATTGCCAGCGGTGGTGCTCAACCCATACATCACGCCAAACGCGCCCACGACCAACACACAGGCCGAACCCCAGACACGGGCGTTGCGCCGGATCAGGAAACCCAGGCTTACAACAAACGCTACGACAAAGATCGCCAGCAGGCCGACGAATACCGCGTCACTCATTAACCACGGGCTTTGATTCAGAAAGCCGCTGCCCTGCATCTGCGGATAGCGCCGGTTGCTCCACACCAGCAACAGCAGCGCCGATAACAGAAACAGCAATACCGGCAACAACTGGCGGTTTTTCGGGGTGATCGCCGGCAGGTCCAGCCAACCGGCGGAGGCCAACCACAGCAAAAACAGCCAGGCCAGATGAATCGCCACCATGGCCAGCACAAAGTAGCCCAAGTCCCACCAGAAGCCGGGACTCACCAGCAGTGCATGGTAGAAAGCTTTTATGTCCACGTTGTCCGGTGCCACAATCAACACTTGATAGAAATTGGCCACCAGCACCACCACCAAAAAACCCAAAATCAACCAGGCATAGAGTGTACCCGGTCGGCGCGGTGGAGGTGCTTGCTGGTCCGGGCTGGCGGAGTGCATGGTGTCTGTCTCGGGAGTATCCGTCATAATCAATTACATCTGCTGGCAATAAGCTTCATTCATGAAAAAACCCTGCCCAGGTCATCCAGGCAGGGTTTTGTTTACCTCAGTCGTGAACTTGATCCAGTAGCAATCACATTGCCCAGGTGAGGACTTAGCCTTTACAGGAACCGGGCAGGAATTTATTCATATCGGTACTTTCAGGCTCACACTTAAACTTGAATATCTGCTTGCCTGCATCACTGGTCGTCATTGGGCTGGTGCTATCAGAGAAAGGCACTAGCTTGATGACCTTGCTATCAACCTCAGTATCACCAAAGCCTTGGGTCTCGACTGTGATCACACCACTACCGGTCGTATGAATATTTTTAACGTACTTGGTAATGCCGTTGCCACCGGTACCGCTGCCTTCACCACAACCCCAGCCGTCGGACCCGATCGTCGACAGGGTGGTTGAATCGGCTGTCTGGTAGACCTCAGATATCGTGGTGCGGCACTGGCTAGTGGCCAGGATCACTTCAGACATTTTCGCCTTGACCACATAGCTCTGGTAGGCGGGCAGTGCCACGGCGGCCAGAATACCGATAATCGCGACCACGATCATCAGTTCGATAAGGGTAAAACCCTGTTGTACTTTCTTCATTGTATTTCTCCCATAAAATAACGATATGCCATTTGGCAGCGTTGCAGGGTATATGTCTAGCATTTACCGTGCCAAATAACGGGTCTGCGGACATCAAGGGTTTGAGCTCACTGCAGACTGACAATTTTTGTCAGTTTATAACCAGACCTGGCGGTCATGGCCCATTCAGCCTGAGGCAATGCCCTCCACCAACACCGATCTTCCGGACCGGCACCCGGGACCAGGCATTAAATGCGGGCGCGATTCAGCCGCCAGCCATCATTAATTGGTTACGCCGCAGCCAACGGGGTTGACAACCGATTGCCAGACTATGGCTCCCGCCGTCACCTTGTATTACCATCACGGCTGGTTCTACTACTTCTACTTCTTTATTAGCCGCTGAGTATCTGTCCGCCCATGAAACAAACCGATACATTGAAAGGCTTGGCCAAACGTCTGGTAACGGATCAGTTGCTGGAAGAAAATATTGCCGTGCAGGCACTGGCAGAATGTGAAAGCGACCAGTCCAACCTGGTGCATTACCTGACTCACAATAACCTGTTGGCTCCTAGCCTGATCGCCGCGGTTGCGGCCAATGAATTTGGCACACCACTCTACGACCTCTCCGCCCACAACATCGAGTCGAGCCCGAAAGAGCTGGTCGAGAAAAAGCTGATTCGCAAGCACCAGGTTCTGCCCCTGTTCAAGCGGGCCAACCGCCTGTTTCTGGCAGTGAGCGACCCCACCAACCACCAGGCGGTGAGCGAGGTGCGCTTTCAGACCGGCCTGTCCGTTGAGCTGGTGCTGGTGGAACACGACAAACTGGAGCGGGCGCTGGATGCCTACCTGCATGAGCAGGATGAACATGAAATGGGTGATGCGCTCGGCACCATGGATGATGTGCACCTCGATGACCTGGATATTGAGGCCGTCGACGAGGATAACAAAGGCGGCGGCGCTGGCATTGACTCCAGCGATGTAGACGATGCCCCGATTGTGCGGTTTATCAATAAACTGCTGCTGGACGCCATCAAACAGGGATGTTCGGATATTCACTTTGAACCCTATGAAAAAACCTACCGGGTGCGGTTCAGGACCGATGGTATACTGCGCGAAGTCACCAAGCCCCCGGCCAATCTGGCCCCACGGCTGGCGGCGCGCCTGAAGGTGATGTCACAGATGGATATTTCCGAGCGGCGCGTACCCCAGGATGGCCGGATTAAACTGCGGATTTCAAAGAACCGGGCCATCGATTTTCGGGTGAACACTCTGCCCACCCAGTTCGGCGAGAAAATCGTACTGCGGATTCTTGATCCCACCAGCGCCCAGGTGGGTATTGAAAACCTCGGCTATGAAGAAGACCAGAAGCAGATGTACCTGGATGTGCTGAACCAACCCCAGGGCATGATTCTGGTGACCGGCCCCACCGGTAGCGGTAAAACTGTCTCGCTTTACACCGGCCTGAATATTCTCAACACCACCGAACGCAATATCTCCACGGCCGAAGATCCGGTGGAAATCAACATGCCGGGCATCAACCAGGTACAGATCAATTACAAAGTGAAACTCACTTTCCTGGAGGCGCTGCGGGCTTTCCTGCGACAGGATCCGGATGTGATCATGGTGGGTGAGATTCGCGACCTGGATACCGCCGAAATCGCCATCAAGGCAGCCCAGACCGGTCACCTGGTGTTGTCCACCCTTCACACCAACAGTGCCCCGGAAACCCTCAACCGACTGCTCAATATGGGCGTACCCGCATTTAACGTGGCCACCTCGGTGAACCTGATTATTGCCCAGCGGTTGGGCAGGCGACTCTGCGTGCATTGCAAAAAGCCCGCCGACGATATACCCCATAATATCCTGATCGATGAGGGTTTTGAGACCATTGGCCGCCCCCTGGAGGAGCTGACCCTGTTTCACCCGGTCGGCTGCCCGAAATGCACCAACGGTTACAAAGGACGGGTGGGGATTTACGAGGTGTTGAAAGTGACACCCAGAATCGCCCGGCTCATTATGGAAGGTGGCAATTCGATTGAAATTGAGCAGGCGGCCATCGAAGAAGGCTTCAGAACTTTGCGCCAGTCGGCACTTCGTCGTGCGGGCGAAGGTATAATCAGCCTGGAAGAGGCTAATCGGGTAACCAAGGACTAATCCATGGCAACAACGGCACAGGTCTATACCTACAAGGGAAAGGATAAAAGAGGCAAGCCCATCCAGGGCGAACTGAAGGCGAGTAGCGCAGTGATGGTGAAGGCCCAGCTCCGCAAGCAGGGCATTGCCGCCAGCCGGGTCAAGAAAAAGGCCAAACCCCTGTTCACAGGTCAGAAACCCGTCAAACCCCAGGATATCGCAATATTCACCCGCCAGCTGGCCACCATGATGAAAGCGGGTGTGCCACTGGTACAGAGCTTTGATCTGGTCGGCGAAGGTGCCGATAAAGAATCCCTGCGCGAGATCATTTATACCATTCGCGATGACGTCTCCTCAGGGATCAGCCTAGAGGGCGCCCTGCGCAAACACCCCAAACACTTTGATGACCTGTTTTGCAGCCTGGTTGGAGCCGGCGAACAGGCTGGCGCACTGGAAACCATGCTGGACCGGATTGCCACCTACAAGGAAAAAACTGAATCCCTGAAAGCCAAAATCAAAAAGGCCCTTACCTACCCGATTGCCGTTGTGCTGGTGGCGGTGATTGTGACCGGGATACTGCTGGTCAAAGTGGTGCCGGTATTTGCCGAAACCTTCAGTAACTTCGGGGCCGACCTGCCCGCGTTCACCCTGTTCGTGCTGGGCCTTTCGAATACGGCACAGGAGTGGTGGTTTATCTGGATAATCAGCCTGGTCGCCTTTTTTCTGATCTTCCGTGAGGCCAAACGGCGCTCAACGAAGTTTGATGCGTTCATTGATAAATACATACTGAAAGTGCCGGTGGTGGGCAATATTCTCTACCAGGCCATTATCGCCCGATTCGCCCGCACGCTCTCCACCACCTTTGCCGCCGGGGTACCGCTGGTGGATGCGCTCACGTCGGTAGCGGGGGCCGCGGGCAATGCGGTTTACCGGGAGGCCATTTACAAGGTTCGGGACGATGTGACCACGGGGATTCAGCTTCACCAGGCCCTCAAAACAACCAACAAATTCCCTGTGATGTTGCTGCAAATGACCTCAATCGGTGAGGAGTCCGGTGCGCTGGATGACATGCTGGAGAAGTCTGCCGTGTTCTACGAAGAGGCGGTCGACAATGCCGTGGATAACCTGACCACATTGCTGGAGCCCATGATTATGGCAGTTCTGGGGGTTCTGGTGGGCGGTCTGCTGATTGCCATGTACCTGCCGATCTTCAAACTTGGCGCGGTGATCTAGAGGCCCTAACCAATGCCCGACATGCTGGGTTTATCCGTTGCGCCAGTGCTGGCTGTCAGTCTGATACTGGGCTTGCTGGTGGGCAGCTTCATCAATGTGGTGATTTACCGCCTGCCCCGGCAACTGGCTGCCACCTGGCGTCGGGATTCCCAGGAGTTTCTGGAGATCGAACCGGATTCAGAGGCCGTGCCGGAACCGCTCAATGTGGTCTTTCCCGCCTCCCACTGTCCGCAATGTGGTGCCCCGATCAAGGCTATTCAGAACATCCCACTGTTGAGCTACCTCCTGCTGCGCGGCCGCTGTGCGCACTGTCGTGCCGCCATTTCCCTGCAATATCCGCTGGTTGAGTTGGTTTCCGGCCTGCTGACTGTAATGGTGGTGTATCAGTTTGGTCTGACGGCGACCACCGCGCTGGCATTACTGTTCAGCTGGAGTCTGCTGGCGCTTACCGGCATTGACTTCAACGAGCAAATACTGCCGGATGGCATCACCCTGCCCCTGCTGTGGCTGGGTTTGCTGGTCAACGTCAACGGCCTGTTCACCTCGCTGGACAGTGCTGTGATTGGTGCGGCAGCAGGTTACCTCAGTCTCTGGTCCGTGTTCTGGCTGTTCAAGCTGGTGACCGGCAAGGAGGGCATGGGCCACGGGGATTTCAAACTGCTGGCAGCACTGGGTGCCTGGATGGGCTGGCAACAATTGCTGTTGATCGTTTTACTGTCGTCGCTGGTGGGCGCCGTGGTGGGCCTGCTGATGGTTATTCTGCTGGGGCGGGACAGGCAGATACCCATTCCGTTCGGCCCCTACCTGGCAGCGGCTGGCTGGATTGCCCTGCTCTGGGGCGAAACCCTGACCACGAGTTACCTGACGCTGTTCTGAGCGATGCCATCGACGGACGTTGTTCGGTGATGTTTAGCTCGGTTATGCTTTCCCCCGTAATTAGTAGGTTTTCAACTTTCCTGTGAGCGACTCCATCATGTTTACCGTAGGTCTGACTGGCGGCATCGGCAGCGGCAAAAGTGCCGTGGCACAGTTATTTCGAGAGCACGGTATCACTGTGGTGGATGCCGATCAGGCGGCGCGCGAGGCCGTTCTGCCCGGTTCGCCGGCATTGGCGGAAATCCGTACCCATTTTGGGGCCCCGGTGCTGAAGGAAAACGGCTCTCTGAACCGTGCCTGGCTGCGGGGCGCGGTGTTTGCCGATCCCAAACAACGGCAGTGGCTGGAAGCCTTGTTACATCCGGCCATTGCAGTGCTGATAGACGAGGCTCTGGCTAATGCCGCCAGCCCTTACGCTATTCTGGAATCGCCCCTGCTGCTGGAAACCTCGCAGCATACATTGGTGAACCGGATATTGGTGGTGGATGTCAGCGAGGCGACCCAGGTGGCCCGTGCCATACAACGTGACGGTGGCGATGAGGCACAGATTCGCGCCATTATGGATGCCCAGATCAGCCGCTATGGACGACTCGGCAGGGCGGATGACATCATCGATAATGATGGTCCACTGGCGGCATTGGAGCCGGCCGTGGCGGCACTGCATCAGCGCTATCTGGCGTTGGCAGCCCAGCACGCCGGGCAATAGAAAACTGCGAGAGCGGTCATAACAGAGGTGTCAGAAGCCCGGATGATAAATCGGTGAATATGCCGTAACATTCGGGCTTTCACTTTATCGCTATTAGCATATGGCGAGTAATGTATGGTCAATAATGGCTTAACTTTCAATGAATTAATAACAGCTCCATCCCTCCAACAACAGTGTCTGATGTCAGTATGAATGAATCAAAAGCCCTTACCGTAAACTGCCCCACCTGCAAAAAATCCGTGATATGGGGAGAGGACTCACCCTATCGGCCGTTTTGCGGCAAGCGCTGTCAACAGCTGGATTTTGGCGCCTGGGCCAGTGAACAGTTCAGTATTCCGGGCGATGAGACCATGCCGCCGGACGATGCAGATTCAGATGCCGAAAACGGTGGTGTCACCCGGCATTGACCTGCAACCTGCCTAACCGGCGTTGGGGAGGTTGCGCGGTCAGTCAGTTCGGCTGTAATGCCGATTGCAGTGCATCGATAATCGGCTGATTGGCAGCGGGAAAAGCGTAGTCCGCCAATTCAGCCACTGTCACCCATTGTAACGGCTGGCCCTCGTTACCTTGCGGCTGGCCGGAAAATGCCCGTACCCACCACACCTCCAGCAGAACCGCCTTGTCGGCGTAATCGTGTTGCACCTCGATAAAGGGCTCGGCGGACTGCACCGAAATCGCCAGTTCCTCGTGAAGTTCGCGGTGCAGGGCGGCCGCCACGGTTTCATCCGGCTCGACCTTGCCGCCGGGAAATTCCCACAGCCCACCCTGATGCTTATGCTCGGGCCGTCGGGCAATCAGAATGCGCTGGTCTGCCGCCAGAATCACCGCCGCCGCCACATGAATGCGAAGGGTCAAGTGCGGTATTCCGCGTTGATGGTGACGTACTCGTGGGAAAAGTCGGTGGTCCAGACAGTTTCCCTCGCTTCACCGCGGTTGAGGCGGATTTCGATGGTAATTTCTTCCTGGCTCATCACCGATTGGCCCAGTTGCTCGGTATAACTGGCGGCGCGTCCGCCGTCTTCAGCGATCAGCACATCGTCGAGGTAGACCTGAATGGCGTCCACATTGAGATTGGCAATACCGGCCCGGCCAATGGCGGCCAGAATCCGCCCCCAGTTGGGGTCCGAGGCAAACAGGGCGGTTTTCACCAGCGGCGATTCCGCCACGGTATAAGCCACCGCCAGACATTCGGCACTGTCACCGCCACCCGTGACACGCACGGTGACAAACTTGGTGGCCCCTTCGCCATCCCGGATGACCTGCTGCGCCAGGGAGATAAACACCTCGATCACCGCCAGCTCAAAACGGGTCTGCTCCTCGGCGGACAGCCGGTCAATATCCAGATTCGATGCTCCGGTGGCCACCAGCATGGCCGCGTCGTTGGTGGAAGTATCGCCATCTACGGTTATGCGATTGAAGGAGCATTCTGCGGCCGTACTGACCAGTGTCTGCAAACGGGTTGCCGAGATTTCGGCATCCGTGGCCACATAGGCCAGCATGGTGGCCATGTTCGGTTTGATCATCCCGGCGCCCTTGGCAATGCCGGTGATGGTGATTGACTGCCCCGCCAGGGTCAGCTGGACGCTGGCGCCTTTGGGGCGGGTATCGGTAGTGAGAATGCTTTTGGCCGCGCTGGTCCAGCCGTCTTCACTGAGGGCGTCAATGGCGTATGGCAGGGCAGCCAGAATTTTTTCCACCGGCAGTGGTTCGCCAATCACCCCGGTGGAAAATGGCAATACCGCAGTGGGTTCAACATCACCGAGTTCGGCGACTTTCTCGCAGACCCGGGCCGCGTTAATACGGCCTGACTTACCCGTTCCCGCGTTGGCATTGCCGGTATTGGTCACCAGGTAGCGAGTGGCAGTCCCGGCAAGATGGGCTTTGGCCAGCTGTACCGGTGCTGCGCAAAAGGCGTTTTGGGTGAACACGCCAGCAGCGCGTCCCCCCGGCGCAATCGCCATCAGCACCAGATCCTCGCGGCCGGGCTTTTTGATACCCGCACTGGCTGTACCGAGCCGGAAACCCGGCACCGGGTGCATTATCGGAAAACAGTCTTCGCCAACTGCCATGATGTCTGTCTCTTTATATTTTCGCTATGGGCACACGTCGCAGGGCCTGAACCCACTCACGACAGACGTCCGTGACACTGTTTGTATTTCTTTCCACTGCCGCACGGACAGGGGTCATTCCGGCCCACCTTGCGACCTTCCCGGACAAACGGTTGCTCCGGGTTTCCCTGTTGCTGTGCAGGCGATTGCCCACCCAGCGCCGATACTTCGTCGTGCTGCATCTGCAACTGCTGACGCTGCTGCGCTTCCCGCTGCTGCCGCTCCAAGGCTTCAATTTCCTCGTGACTGCGAACTTCGACGCGACAGAGAAACTTGATGGTCTCCAGCTTGATATTATCGAGCATTTCCCGGAACAGCATGAAGGATTCGCGCTTGTATTCCTGTTTGGGATTTTTTGCCGCGTAGGCCCGCAAACCAATACCCTGGCGGAGGTGATCCATGTTCGATAGATGCTCTTTCCAGAGGGTATCCAGCACCTGCAACATCACCTGCCGTTCAATGGTGCGGATATCCTCGCCGATAGTCTGAGCTTTTTGCTCATAGCGCTCGCTCATCGCCTGCTGGATACGGTTGCGAAGACCCTCCTCGTGCAGCCGGGAATCCTCATCCAGCCACTGTTGAATCGGCAGTTTCAACCCGAATTCCGTGGAGAGGTGTTCTTCCAGTCCGGGGATATCCCACTGTTCAGCGAGACTCTGGGGCGGCACAAAATAGTCGATCGCCTGATTGACCACATCGGCCATGATGTTCGTGATCACATCGGCGATATGATCTGCCGACAGCAGGTCTTCGCGCTGCTGATAAATGACCTGCCGCTGATCGTTGGCAACATCATCGTATTCCAGCAGGTTTTTCCGGATATCAAAGTTGCGACCTTCGACCTTGCGCTGCGCCTTTTCAATGGCACCGGTCACCATGCGGTGCTCAATGGCTTCGCCTTTCTCCATACCGAGGGCGCGCATCATGTTCTTGACCCGGTCCGAGGCGAACAGGCGCATCAACTGGTCTTCCAGTGATAGATAGAAGCGGGTAACACCGGGATCGCCCTGACGTCCTGCCCGACCACGCAACTGATTGTCAATACGGCGGGATTCATGGCGCTCGGTACCGAGAATGTGCAGACCACCGGCGGCAATGACCGCATCGTGACGCTCCTGCCAGGCTTCTTTGACTGCTGCAATTTTTGCCTCGTCCGGATTAGTCAGCTCGGCAATCTCGGCCTCCAGATTGCCCCCCAACACGATATCCGTGCCGCGACCTGCCATATTGGTGGCAATGGTGACAGCGCCCGGCCGCCCCGCCTGGGCGATAATCACCGCCTCTTTTTCATGCTGCTTGGCGTTCAGAACCTGATGGGGTATTTTCGCTTCCCGAAGGCGGGCCGCCATGGCCTCCGAGGTTTCGATGGAAGCTGTACCCACCAGTACCGGCGCCTTTTTTTCAATACAGGCGCGGATATCTTCCACCACGGCATCGTATTTTTCCTCGGTGGAGAGGTAGATAAGGTCATTGAGATCTTTTCGGGCCAGCGGTTTATTCGAGGGTATGACCACCACCGGAAGGCCGTAAATCTGATGAAATTCGTAAGCTTCGGTATCTGCGGTGCCGGTCATGCCCGCCAGTTTTTCGTAGAGACGGAAGTAATTCTGGAAGGTGGTGGAGGCCAGTGTCTGGCTCTCGCTCTTGATCTTCACTCCTTCCTTCGCTTCGATGGCCTGGTGCAAACCCTCGGAGAGACGCCGGCCCGACATGGTCCGCCCCGTGTGCTCATCGATCAGGACGACCTCGCCCTCCTGAATGATGTACTCGACATCCCGGTGGAATAGGTAGTGGGCCTTGAGGGCGGACTGCACATGGTGCAGCATGCCCAAATTGGATGCGTTGTAGAGGCTATCTCCAGCCTGAAGTAAGCCATCACTTTCAAGCAATGACTCTATCTTCTTGTGGCCTTCTTCGGTGAGTTCTATCTGGCGGGTTTTTTCATCAATGATGAAGTCGCCGGGTTCTTCATCGCTGTGGGGCTTCAGCATCGGCATCATACTGTTCATGCGCTTGTACAAGGCCGAGCTGTCCTGGGCCGCACCGGAGATGATCAGTGGCGTCCTGGCTTCATCGATCAGGATGGAATCCACTTCATCCACGATGGCAAACTTCTGGCCCCGCTGAACCCGATCATCGAGCCTCAGCACCATATTGTCGCGCAGATAATCAAAGCCGAATTCGTTATTGGTACCGTAGGTAATGTCCGCCTGGTAGGCCCGTTTTTTGTCCTCTGGCAACTGCTGGGACATAATCGCGCCCACACTCAGACCGAGAAATTCGTAGACCGGAGACATCCATTCGGCATCCCGCCGGGCCAGGTATTCGTTCACGGTAACCACATGGACGGCGTCACCAGCGAGGGTATTGAGATAGGCCGGCAGGGTCGCCACCAGCGTTTTACCCTCACCCGTGCCCATTTCCGCAATGCGTCCCTGATGTAGCGTCAGGCCACCGATCATCTGCACATCGAAGTGGCGCAGCCCGAGGGTTCGCCTGGCGGCCTCGCGCACCACGGCAAAGGCTTCCGGGAGTAGCTGATCGAGAGATTCCCCCTCGCTGACACGTTGTTTGAACTCGGTGGTTTTGGCTTTTATCTGGTCGTCGGTGAGCTCCACAAGAATCGGTTCAAATGCGTTGATCTGACGAACAGTCTTCCACATTTTTTTGATTTCACGGTCATTTTTAGTGCCAAGAAGCTTCTTTAAGAGTTTCATTATTAAATCCAGTATCACAAGATGCGCCAATGCGCCCTGAAAAACGTGCGGGTGTGGGGTTTGGACAGATGGGAGCGCTAGCGAATGGTGCGCCGGATATAACTGGCCGGATCGACCGAACGACCATTCTTGTAGACTTCGAAGTGAACGTGGGGACCGGTTGAGCGGCCGCTACTGCCCATCAGGGCAATCACATCACCTTGCTTGACGGTATCGCCCGCTTTCACCAGGTTTTCGCGGTTGTGGGCGTAGCGTGTCAGGTAGCCTTCACCGTGATCCACCTCGACCAGTTCACCATAGCCGCTGTGTCGACCCGCCCGGGTGACCACACCAGAGGCAACCGCAATGATCTGATCACCCTCCTGGCCGGCAAAATCGATGCCGTTATGCCAGGCACGGTGGCCACTAAAGGGATCAGTTCGTCTGCCGTAGCGGGAGGACAGCCAACCTTTCAGCACCGGCCGTCCAGCCGGTTGGCTCTGACCATTAAGCTGGCGGTCCAGCATCAGTGATTCGAGGACACCGAGCTGGCCTTCGCGGTTTTCTACCTGGGACTGAAGCTGGGCGAACATGAGGTCCAGCTCAGTGTGGCTGTACTCAAGCGCGAGGGGTTCCAGTTCTGGTCCACCGATAGCCGGTTGCAGACTGAAATCAAACTCACCGTCTTCGAGATCGGCAATGCTTGCCAGCCGCGCTCCCAGTGCATCTAATCTCAACAAGCGGGTTTGCAGGGCAGCCAGTTTTTTGGTGAGAGCCGCCACCTTTTGTCTGGCCTCTTCACGGCCCGCATTGAGATTGGCCTGCTGCTCGGCAAGCTCCTGCTGCATGTAGTCCATCAGCCGGTCATCCACCTTGCTTTCACCAAGCTGCATGCCGAGGTATATACCACCGGACACAGGCAAACCCAGCAGGCACATGGACAACAGGAATTTGGCCCAGTTGTTCAGGGTCAGCGTCCAGGTTTTTCCCTTGCGGTTACCGATAAAAATGATATTCACGGGTTGACGGTCACCCTCTTTGGTTCTGCACAACTGCCCACGCTAGGCGGTGACCATTGGCTTGATATAGGAGATGGGCACATCGGCTTCATCCTCTTCGAAGGTGACCATTTCCCAGGCATCTTTCTGCGCAATCAACTGCCGCAGCGAAGCATTGTTCAGTCCATGACCAGATTTGTGCGCAACAAATTCGCCGATCAGGCTGTTGCCAAGCAGGTACAGGTCACCAATGGCATCGAGTATCTTATGCTTGACGAATTCGTCTTCGTAGCGAAGACCGTCCTCATTTAACACCTGATACTCGTCCACGACAATAGCGTTGTCCATACTGCCTCCCCGGGCCAGGCCCATGGAGCGCAGGTATTCAATTTCGTGCATGAATCCGAAGGTGCGGGCCCGGCTGACTTCTTTTACAAAGGAGGTGGTGGAAAAGTCCACTTCGGCCTTAAGGGTCCGGTTGTGAAATACCGGGTGATCAAAATCGATGGAAAACGTCACTTTGAACCCGTTAAACGGTCGCAGGGATGCCGATTTGTCCCCATCAGTCACCGTGATCGGCTTCAGGATACGAATGAACCGTTTCGGTTCTTCCTGCTCGCGTATACCCGCAGATTGCAGCAGGAATACAAAAGGCCCGGCGCTGCCATCCATGATCGGGACTTCCGGCGCCGTGACATCAATAATGGCGTTGTCGATACCGAGGCCGGCCATGGCGGACAACAGGTGCTCCACAGTGGATACCTTGACGTCGCCGTTCACCAGGGTGGTGGACAGGGTGGTCTCACCGACATTTTCAGCCTTGGCGTGAATTTCCACCACGGGATCGAGGTCGGTTCGACGGAAGATAATGCCGGTGTTGACAGGGGCTGGATGGAGGGTCAGGTAGACTTTCTCGCCAGTGTGGAGACCCACACCCGTGGCGCGAATCATGTTGTTCAAAGTACGCTGTCGAATCATGCGTTACGAATACCTGCCAAAATTACAAAAAACTGTCGGCAATACTAGCAGAACTCTGCCCACAGCTCCATAAAGCAAACCGCCAGACATTTGAGGGGTGTCACTGGCGGTTCACCTTGTGGGTCCGGATAACGTACGGCGGTCAGTCGGCCTGACGACGCAGAAATGCCGGAATATCCAGATAGTCCATATCGGCATCGGCACGGGGGTCAAGTTTGCGTGCCACCGCCTCGCCACCACTGGACCCGCGCCGGATGACGGTGGGTTTTTCCAGGGCATCGTAGTCGGTTTCACCACTGCTCTTGCGCATGTGAATTGGCGCTACATGGCCGTTGTCGATAACTTTGGACGGAGCTTTGCGCTCCAGTGCGGGCTGCCCCAGACCAGTGGCCACGACCGTGACCCGCAGACGATCACCCATTTCCGGGTCGATCACTGTCCCCACTACGACGGTGGCATTATCGGAGGCAAAAGCTTCTACAGTGTCACCCACATCGGAGAACTCACCCAGAGACAGGTCGGGACCGGCGGTGATGTTGACCAGAATACCGCGGGCACCCTGCAGGTTGATGTCTTCCAGCAGCGGGCTGTGAATCGCTGTTTCAGCGGCGATCCGGGCACGATCTTCTCCCGTGGCTTCGCCGGTACCCATCATCGCCTGCCCCATTTCGGACATTACGGTGCGCACATCGGCAAAATCCACGTTGATCATGCCGGGACGGATAATCAGGTCGGCAATCCCCTGCACAGCACCCAGCAACACATCGTTGGCCGCTTTGAAAGCCTCCAGCAGACTGGTGGTTTTACCCAGTACCTGCAGCAATTTCTCATTGGGTACTGTGATCAGCGAGTCCACCCGGTCTTTCAGTTCTTTCAGGCCTTCTTCGGCGATGGCCATGCGCTTGCGGCCCTCGAACATAAACGGCCGCGTGACCACCGCCACGGTCAGAATACCCAGCTCACGGGCCACATCGGCCACAATGGGCGCAGCACCGGTACCGGTTCCGCCACCCATGCCAGCTGTGATGAACACCATATCGGCACCCTGCAGAACATCGGCGATGCGTTCGCGATCCTCCATGGCAGCATGACGCCCCACTTCAGGGTTGGCACCCGCACCCAGTCCCTTGGTTAGGCCATTACCCAACTGCAGGATGGTGGCGTGCCCCAGGTCCTTGAGTGCCTGAGCATCGGTATTGGCGCAGATAAACTCTACCCCGTCCACACAGCTGCTCATCATATGACGGACAGCGTTTCCGCCACCGCCTCCGACGCCTATTACTTTGATTTCTGCGCTATCCGGTGCGCTATCCACGATCTGAAACATGATAAATACCCCTCATTTGGTATAACTGCGTTAAAAAATTACAAATTTCCCTGAAACCAGCTTTTCAGCCGGGCAATAAAACTTTCCTTGACGCTCTCCCGGCGTCGCACGGGACGGGTACCGTCCTGTTGCTGCTGCAAGCCATAGAGCAGCAGTCCGACGCCAGTGGAGTAGATCGGGTTGTCGACAATGTCGGCCAACCCCTTGATATTGTGTGGCGAGCCAACGCGCACCGGCATGTGGAAGATCTCTTCCGCCAGTTCGATGACCCCCTCCATCTTCGAGGTGCCCCCGGTCAGTACGACGCCGGCGGCCACCAGGTCTTCAAAACCGCTGCGACGCAACTCCGCCTGCACCAGTGTGAACAGCTCGTCGTAGCGCGGCTCGACCACTTCAGCCAGAGCCTGCCGAGACAGGTCCCGCGGAGCACGATCGCCGACACTGGGCACCTTGACGGTCTCATCCGGACCAGTCAGCTTGGCCAGCGCACAGGCATACTTGACCTTCAGTTCTTCGGCGTGCGCAGTGGGCGTGCGCAGGGCATGGGCAATGTCATTGGTCACCTGATCCCCGGCGATGGGAATGACCCCGGTATGACGAATGGCCCCGTCGGTGAAAATCGCGATATCCGTGGTGCCACCACCAATGTCCACCAGACAGACGCCGAGCTGCTTTTCATCTTCGGTGAGCACAGCGTAGGAAGAGGCCAGCTGCTCGAGAATGATGTCGTCGACATCCAGACCACAGCGCCGAATACATTTTTTAATGTTCTGGGCGGCATTCGCGGCACAGGTCACCAGATGCACTTTGGCTTCCAGACGGACACCCGACATGCCGAGCGGTTCGCGAACACCTTCCTGATTGTCGATAATGAATTCCTGGGGCAGGACATGGAGGATCTCCTGGTCAGCGGGAATCGCCACGGCCCTCGCCGCGTCGATAACCCGTTCAATATCCAGGGGCAGCACCTCGCGATCTCGAATGGCCACGATACCGTGGGAATTCAGGCTGCGGATGTGACTGCCGGCGATCCCCACATAGACCGAGTGTATATGGCACCCCGCCATCAACTCGGCTTCTTCAATTGCCCGCTGAATGGAATGAACCGTGGACTCGATGTTGACCACCACACCCTTTTTCAAGCCGGAAGAAGGGTGCAGCCCGGTACCGACGATTTCCAGTGTGCCACCGGGTCCCGCCAGCCCCACGATTGTCACGACTTTTGATGTGCCGATATCCAGCCCAACAATGAGTTGTTCGTCATTTGAGTTCGCCATTCTCGACCTCATACTTGCTCTGGTTCGCCAGATGCCATTGATAATTGCTGTTGTTTGAGTTGCGCCTGTTGCGCAGGTTTTTTCATCCACTGCACCGCGACACCGTTGTCATAACGAATATCTACCCGTTCAACCTCTGTCGCCCGCGTCTTCAGGTGCTGATCCCAGACCAGCAGGAAACGGCGCATTTTTTCGATTATCTGATCGCGGCCGATCACCAGTTCCAGATCGTTGGTCAGTGTCAGCCGCCAGGCATCGCGGGCATCGCGCTTCAACGCTGCAATACGCAATTCGGCCGGTTGCAGCATCTGCACCATCTGCCGGTAGGAGCGCATCATCTGTCGCTCACTGCGTTCAACGCCTTCCAGCACCGGCAGGTGTGACAGCATGCTGTTGTCGCCTATTTCCAGCCGCTCCCCGCGATGGTTGAGGAACGCACTGTTGCCCCAGCGGGCTATGGGCACCTCCTCTACCAGCCGGATCACCAGACTGTCCGGCCACTGGCGACTGATGCTTGCTTCCTCGATCCAGGGGTGTTGCTCCAGACCGTCGCGGATCCTTTGCAGGTCGAGGCTGATAAAACCACCACTCAATAGCGGCTCAACCATCTTCTGAATCTGCTCCTGATCCACCTGGGTATATTGCCCCCGCACCAGGATCACCCCGATGGGCGCATCAACTTTGTTGAACACCAGCCACGCACCCCAACCGCTGCCGACCAGCAATCCACTCAGCAGCAGCAGCGACAGACCGCGTTGCAGCCAGCCCAGGTGCTCGCGCCAGGATTTCGTCTCGCCCCGTCGGTTAGCCCCTGCCATTTTTGGTAACTTGCCTGCCATCGCTCCGTTGTCTCTCCGTTGTTGTCTTGCCAAATGTTCAGGTTGTATCACTCGTCCTCAAAGCGCTGCTAAAGAGAGGTGTCGAGGATCTTCAATACCAGTTCATCAAAGCTGTAGCCCGCCGCCTTCGCCGCCATGGGTACCAGACTGTGGTCGGTCATGCCCGGGACTGTATTGACTTCCAGCAGCTGGAAATTACCGGCCTGATCACACATCACATCGACCCGACCCCAGCCACTGCAGCCGAGGCTGTTAAACGCCGCCAGTGCCAACTCTTTGAGTTCGGCCTCCCGGTCCTGATCCAGCCCACAGGGGCATAGATAGCGGGTGTCATCAGCCAGATATTTGGCGTTGTAATCGTAAAAACTGTGGTCGGTCTCCAGCTTGATCGGCGGCAAAACTTCGCCGTTGAGCACCGCCACGGTGTACTCGGCACCACTGATCCACTGTTCGGCAATCACACTGCTATCCAGTGCAGCGGCCTCAACCCACGCTTTCTTCAACTCAGCGGCACTGTCCGCCCGGGTCATGCCAAGACTGGACCCCTCATGGGACGGCTTGACCATCACCACTCCGCCCAGGGCATCGAGTGTTCCCTGCCAGTCAGTGCTGTCGTTCAATACCGCAAATCTTGCCGTGGGCAACCCCACGCCCTGCCAGAACTGCTTGCTGTGCAATTTGTCCATGGCCAGCGCGGAGGCAAATACGCCGCTACCGGTATAGGGCAGACCGAGAAACTGCAGGGCGCCCTGCAGGGAGCCGTCTTCACCACCCGGCCCGTGCAGCATGATCAACACCCGCGTCAGTGACAGCTGCGGCAATTGCTGCAACAGGTCGGCACCCACATCGATGGCCACCAGGTCGACACCGCTGCGCTGCAGGGCAGCGATCACCGAGCTACCGGAGATCAGTGAAATCTCCCGCTCAGCGGAGGTGCCCCCGTAGAGCACACCCACCCGGCCATATTTCTGTTTCATTGCCTCACTGACTGCCATCGTTCTCTCTGTCATGTTTCACTGGACCAATTGTCGATCATCGAGCAGCTTCACCAACTTGCCCACACTGCCCGCCCCCTGGGTCATCACCAGATCACCGTCGCGGAGCAGGTCTTTCAGCACATCACCGACAGTTTCAATGTCTTTCACATAGATCGGTTCCACTAGCCCGCGCTGACGAATACTGCGACACAGGGCGCGGCTGTCCGCACCGGGGATCTCCTCTTCACCGGCGGGATAAACCTCCAGCAGGATCAGCACATCGCAACCGGAGAGCACCTGTACAAAGTCTTCGTAGAGGTCGCGGGTTCGGGTGTAGCGGTGTGGCTGGAAAACCATGACCAGACGCCGCTCGGGCCAACCTTCACGCACGGCTTTGATCGTCACGGCCACTTCTTTCGGGTGATGTCCGTAGTCATCCACCAGCATGGCTGTGCCACCGCTCACGGGGTATTCGCCGTAAATTTCAAAACGTCGACCCACCCCCTGGAAATTGGCAAGCCCACTCTGGATGGCCTGGTCGTCGACACCTTCATCGGTGGCGACAGCCACCACTGCCGCTGCGTTCAACACATTGTGTTCCCCGGGAATATTCAGGGAGATGGGCAAGGGCTCGGCATGGTCGGGCCGATAGATCACGAAATGGCTGTTGTTCTGTTGAATACTGACCTGGTCAATGCGGAAATCAGCATCCTCGGCAAAGCCGTAGGTCAGCACCGGGCGCGACACCAGCGGCAGAATTTCTCGGATCACCGGCTCATCGATACACAGCACCGCCAACCCGTAAAACGGCAGGTTGTGCAAAAACTCGACAAACGTCTGCTTGAGCCGGTTGAAATCAAACCCGTAGGTTTCCATGTGGTCGGCATCAATATTGGTCACGATGGCCACCATCGGTTGCAGGTGAAGAAAAGAGGCATCGCTCTCATCCGCTTCGGCCACCAGATAGCGGCTCTCCCCCAATCGCGCGTTGGTTCCCGCGCTCTTCACCAACCCGCCGATGACGAAAGTCGGGTCCTTGCCACTGGCGGCCAGTACCGATGCCAGCAAACTGGTGGTAGTGGTTTTACCGTGCGTACCCGCCACCGCAATGCCGTGTCGATAGCGCATCAGTTCCGCCAGCATTTCCGCGCGGCGAACAACCGGAATGCGCCGTTCCCGCGCACCGACAATCTCGGGGTTGCCTTCATCCACCGCGGAGGACTGCACCACCACATCCGCATCCGCAATATGCTCGGCCGCATGCCCCAGGGTAATCCGGACACCGAGTTGACGCAGTCTGACAATATTGCTGTTGTCCGCCAGATCGGAGCCGGAAATCAGGTACCCCTGATTCAGCAATACTTCGGCGATGCCACACATGCCGCTGCCACCAATACCAATAAAGTGGATACGGCGGATACGGCGCATTTCCGGTACGGGATGAAAGCCTTTAGCGTCCACGGCAAACCTCCTCGCAAATTTCGGCCATGGTCTCTGCCACATCGGGTCTGGCCAGTTTTCGCGCATTCAGCGCGCGCTGTTGCAACTGGCCGGCATCCGCCAGCCAGTCCGTCAGCAATGACGCCAGTTTTTCAGCGGTCAGGTCCTGTTGCTGGATCATGTCGGCCGCGCCCTCGGCCACCAGCCACTGGCCGTTGCCGGTCTGGTGGTCGTCAATGGCGTGGGGGTACGGAATGAGAATGGCACCGATGCCCGCCGACGCCAGCTCGGAGACGGTCAGGGCACCTGCCCTGCAAACCACCATGTCCGCCCAGCCATAGGCCTCGGCCATATCCTTGATAAACGGCTCGATCTCGGCATTCACACCCTGTTGCTCATAGGCCGCAGCAGTGGCATCCACATGGTCCCTGCCACACTGGTGACGGACGACAGGCCGCTGGGCTTCAGGTAGCAGAACCAACGCCGCCGGCAGAATCTGATTGATGGCCAGCGCACCGAGACTACCGCCCAGCACCAGAAGATGGCGGGGCCTGTCTGACAGGGCAATTCGTTGCTGTGGAGCGCCGAGCGCGGCAATCTCGGACCGCACCGGATTGCCGGTCCACACCGCGTCAGGCAGGGCATCGGGGAACGCCGACAGCACCCGGTTGGCTACCTTCGCCAGCAAACGGTTGGTGGTCCCGGCCACAGCATTCTGCTCGTGAATAACCAGCGGAATACCCAGTAATTTGGCCGCCAGGCCACCGGGGCCAGAGGCAAACCCGCCAAAGCCAAGCACCACATCCGGCCGCTCGCTGCGCAATACGGCGATGGCCTGAGAAAGTGCCCGCAACAACTGCCAGGGTGCACTGATCAGCTTGTGCCACCCCTTACCGCGTAACCCCGCCACCTCGATATAACGGATCGGGAAACGATTGACCGGCACCAGTTCGGCCTCGATACCGCGCCGGGTGCCGAGCCAGCACACCGCAATATCTCGCGCACGCAGGACATGCGCCACCGCCAGAGCGGGGAACACGTGCCCACCAGTGCCGCCAGCCATGACCATCACCTTGTTACAACTCCGCTCTGTCACGTCTCACCTGTTTTGCAACGGCCTGTACATCATCCATCTCCCGGCTGATTCTCAGCACCAGTGCCACCATGGCACAACACACCAGCAAGCTGCTGCCGCCGTAACTGATGAAGGGCAGTGTCAGCCCTTTGGTGGGCAACAGCCCGGAGGTGACACCGATATTGATAAACGCCTGGCCCGCCAGCACAATTGCGATACCGAAACAGCTGTAGGCGGCAAACCAGTCTTCCTGCCGAACTGCCTTTCTCGCCACATGCACAATTCGCGACACCAGCAGACTGTAGAGCCCGAGCACAACCGCAACCCCGATCAGGCCAAACTCCTCGGCATAGATCGAGAACACGAAATCCGTGTGGGCCTCGGGCAGAAAAAACAATTTCTGGATGCTGTTGCCCAGACCAACCCCGAACCACTCGCCGCGACCAAAAGCGATCAGCGACTGGGTTAACTGATAACCGCTGTCGTATTGATGCGCCCAGGGATCGAGGAACGTCACCAGACGCTCAAGACGGTAGGGGGAGATCAACGCCATTGAGGCAATACCACCGATACCGGCGAGCAACAGCCCGCTGAACAACCAAAGCTTTGCACCGCCGATGAACAGCATGGCCAGCACCGTGCCGCACACCACAACCATTGAGCCAAAATCCGGCTCCAGCAGTAACAGACCAGCGACACCTATCAATAGCAGTACCGGCCTGATCATGCTTTTCCAGTACTCACGCAGCTCCCGTTGATAACGTTCCAGATAGCTGGCCATGAACAGAATCATCATGAACTTGGCCACTTCGGACACCTGCAGATTGAGTGGCCCCAAGGGGATCCAGCGCTGGGCACCATTGACGCGGCGACCGATTCCGGGAATCAGCACCGCCACCAGTAAAATAATGGTGACCACCAGCAGAGGTACCGCGTTGTGATACCAAAATCGCGATGGCATGTAGAGAAACAGCGCAGCTACTACCAGCCCCAGAGTCATGTACAACATCTGGCGCTTGAGAAAATAGAAACCATCGCCGAGGTTGTGTTCGGCAAAACTGATGGAGGCCGAACTGATCATCACCAATCCGATGGTGGCAATAGCGATTGTCGACAACAACAACCACTGATCGAGCTCCCGCAGGAACAGGGTGATGCGCGGCCAGTAGACAGCAGCAAGGTTCATTGCAATGCCTCCGCCGCCCGGACAAATTGTTCACCGCGGTCAGCAAACCCCTGGAACATATCAAAACTGGCACAGGCCGGTGACAACAACACGATGTCTCCGGATTTGGCAACCTGTGCGGCGACCTTGACTGCCGCATCGAGGCCAGTGGCAAATAGAACGGGAACGGTCCCAGCCACTGCATCACCAATCACCGCTGCGTCCTCACCCATTAGAATCAGTTGCCTGACCGCACCCTGCAGGGCGCTGGCCAGCGGGGCGAAATCCTGCCCCTTGCCCTGCCCACCGGCGATCAGCACCAGATTGTCAGCACCGCGGAGGCCGGCGATTGCCGCCAAGGTGGCTCCGACATTAGTGGCCTTGGAGTCGTTGATGTAGGTGACACCGTTACGCGTCGCCACCCGCTGACAGCGGTGAGGCAGGCCTTCAAAACGCCGCAACACAGCCAGCATTGGGTCCATTGGCAAACCGGCTGCCGTCCCCAGTGCCAGGGCCGCCAGTGCGTTGGCGGTATTGTGTCGCCCCGTCATACCCAGCTCCCGCTCCGCCAGCAACGGTTCAAACTGGTAGTACAGCCAGGACTCGCCCTGGTGCTGACGCAGGCCAAAGCCTTTGAAATCGGGCTGATCGAGCCCGAAACTCCACTGTTTGACGGTATCGCCCACCAGAGCCGCACTGAGCCGATCGTCGCGATTGGTCACCACCTGGCGAGCCCCGATAAAAATCCGGTGCTTGGCCTGATGGTAGTCCAACAAACTTTGATAGCGATCCATGTGGTCGAGACTGATGTTCAGCACAGTGGCGACTTCGGCATTCAGCGCCAGCACAGACTCCAGCTGAAAACTGGACAGCTCCAGTACGTAATAAGCGACGTTGGGCGCCAGCAGATCGAGCACGGGCACGCCTAGATTACCGCCCACGGCGGCGTCGATGCCGGCTTCCGCAAACATCTCCCCCACCAGAGTGGTGACGGTACTTTTGCCGTTGGAACCCGTGATGGCGACGATCGGCGCACTCGTGCACCGGGCAAACAGCTCAATGTCGCCAATCACCGGAATCCCGGCCTCAACGGCTGTTTTTACCGCCGGATGCTGGCGCGATAACCCGGGGCTGAGAATGACTTCATCGGCACCCAGAAAGGCGTCGTCGTTTAACTCGCCCAGGACCAGCGACACCTCGGGCAGTTCGCTTTGTAGCTGTGCCAGGCAGGGTGGGTTGGTGCGACTGTCGAGCACCACAAACCGCTCACCCATCTCGTTTAAATGACGCGCCACGGACAAACCGGTGACGCCGAGACCGGCGACCACCTTCAGTTTGCTACTGGCGATTAATTGCGTCATTGCCACTCCCGTATCCTTCCCTTAACGCAGCTTCAGGGTAGCCAGGCCAAACAGCACCAGCACCAGCGTAATAATCCAGAAACGCACAATCACGCGCGGCTCCGGCCAACCTTTCAGTTCAAAATGGTGATGGATCGGCGCCATGCGAAAAATCCGCCGTCCGGTCAATTTGAAGGAGGCCACCTGCATGACCACCGAGACGGTTTCCAGTACGAACACACCCGCCATAATGAAAAACACAATTTCGTGGCGCACGATCACTGCGATGGTACCCAGTGCCGCCCCCAGTGCCAGCGCACCCACATCCCCCATGAATACCTGGGCCGGGTAAGTGTTGAACCAGAGAAAACCGAGACCGGCTCCACCCAGTGCTGCGCAGAACACCACCAGTTCGCCCGCACCCACCACATAGGGAATGTGCAGATAACTGGCAAACTGGGCATTGCCCACGGCGTAGGCGATCACCCCCAGTGCACCACCGATGACGACACTGGGCATGATCGCCAACCCATCCAGGCCATCGGTCAGGTTGACAGCGTTGCTGCTGCCCACGATCACGAAATACGCCAGCAGCACATAGAACAGGCCCAGTGGCAGCGCCACCTCCTTGAAGAACGGTACGATCAGTTCGTTCTCCGCACCGGTACTACCGGTGTAATAAAGAAAAAAGGCAGCCCCAAATCCCGCAACCGACTGCCAGAAATATTTCCACCGGGCCGGCAGGCCACGGGAATTTTTTTCCACCACTTTTCGATAATCATCCACCCAGCCAACGGCGCCGAAGGCCAGCATCACCGCCAGAACCACCCAGACATAACGGTTAGTGAGATCGGACCAGAGCAGCGCACTGATAAAAATGGACAGAATAATCAGTGCGCCACCCATGGTCGGTGTGCCGGATTTACTGAGGTGGCTCTTTGGGCCATCGTTGCGCACCGACTGCCCGATCTGCAGATGGTTGAGCCGGCGGATCATCATCGGACCCAGCACCAATGACAGCCCCAACGCGGTGAGCGCACCGAGAATGCCGCGAAATGTCAGGTACTTCACCACGCCGAAAACGGTGAAGTACTGTGTCAGGTAGTCTGCCAGTAAAAGCAACATGGCTAGTGTTCCCCCAGTTCCGTTATCATCTTCACCACAGTGTCCATGGCCATGAAACGCGATCCCTTCACCAACACCACGGCATCTTTATCCAGCAGGCTCATTAATCTTTCCAGCAGCTGTTCCTTGCTGTCTAGATGTTCGGCCCCTTCACCAAACTCGCGAACCGTATTGATCGACAAAGGCCCGACTGCGAGCAGGTGACAGACACCCCTGTCAGCGGCATAACGCCCCACTTCACCATGCAGTGCAGCTTCGTTGTCGCCCAGCTCACCCATGTCGCCCAACACCAGAATCTGTTTTCCGCCGATAGTCATCAGGGTATCCACTGCGGCTTTTACGGAACCGGGGTTGGCGTTGTAGCTGTCATCAATCAGCGTGGCGCCAGAGGCCAACACCTGCCTGTGCAGACGACCCGGCACTGCCCGGACTTTGTTCAGGCCGGCGGCAACTGCGCCTAGGTCGGCACCCGCTGCATGGGCACAGGCCGCCGCGGCCAGCGCGTTGGCAACGTTGTGGCGACCGCTGACCGCAAGCTGTACCGCGGCTTCGCCGACGGGGGTCACCAGCACAAACGAGAAACAGCCCTGCGGGTCTGACACCATGGTTTTGGCACGAAAATCTGCGGATTCGTTGACGAGGGAGTAGCTGACTACCCTGGCCAGAGTGGCCGCACGCCATTGGGGCGCCCAGCTTTCATCGAGATTGATCACGGCGGTGCCTTCAGAGCAGACGCCGCTGTATATTTCTCCCTTCGCGCTGGCAATCCTCTCCAGACTGCCAAAACCTGACACATGTGCGGGCAGTACATTATTCACCAGCACCACATCCGGCTTCGCCAGACTGCATAAGTAGCTGATTTCCGACGGCCCGCTGGCACCCATTTCGATCACGGCAAAACGGTGTTTGGCTGTGAGACTGAGCAGAGTCAGCGGCACACCAATCTGGTTATTCAGATTGCCTTTTGTGGCCAGCACGGAGCCACATTCGCCGAGAATAGCGGCCACCATCTCCTTGACGGTGGTTTTGCCGCTACTGCCTGTAATCGCCACCACCGGCCCGTGGAAGCGTCGGCGGTTCAACAATGCGAGCTGGCCAAGCGCCACCGTCGTATCCGGCACGACCCACTGGGGTAGATTGATGTCCCTGTCGGCGTATTCCACGACCATTCCGGAGGCTCGGGTGGCCACATCAGGCAGAAAATTGTGGGCATCGAAGCGCTCACCCCGCAGGGCGACAAACACATCGCCCTCACGGATATGACGGCTGTCCGTACTGACCGCGCTAAATTCACAATCGGGATACATGAGTGTGCCGCCAAACGTTTGCGCTGCCATCGTCAGGGTCATCGGCTGAATCATCGACACCCCCCTCGCTGCTTCAGCGCCAGCCTGGCCTGTGCCTGATCGCTGAACGGCAACCGTTCGGCACCGATCAACTGGTAGTGTTCGTGCCCCTTGCCGGCAATCAGCACGACATCGGCATCGGCCGCTTCCCAAACCGCGCTCTGAATGGCCAGAGCGCGATCGGCAATGGCGTCCACGACAGCACCTGCTGCGACGCCCCGAACAATATCGGCAATGATCTCGTCGGGCTTTTCACTGCGCGGGTTGTCGCTGGTCACTATGGTTCGATCAGCCAGCTGGCTGGCGATTGCACCCATTTGCCCACGTTTGCCCCGATCACGATCACCGCCGCAACCAAATACGCACCACAACTGGCCTTTGCAATGCTCGCGCAAGGTGAGCAACACCTGCTCCAGGGCAGCTGGCGTGTGGGCATAATCCACTATCACCATCGGCCCGACGCCTTTGGTGATTTTCTCCATACGACCTGTCACTGACTGCAACCCCGGCAACACGCTCAACACCTGCTCCAGGGGCAGACCCTGAATGCAGGCAGCGGCCAATACCGCCAGCAGATTTTGTAAATTAAAACGGCCCAGCAGAGGACTGACGAGCAAGCCCTCCCCCCAGGGCGTTATTACATTGGCCTGCAGGCCACTGGCGGAAAAGGTGATGTCCGAGGCATACACAGCAGCGGCAGGATTGCACAGTGAGTAGGTATACAAAGCGACGGATGGGGGCAACTGCAAGGTCATTTCTGCACCCACCGGGTCATCAATGTTGATCACTGCGTGGGACAATCCCGGCAGGGTGAACAGCCGCGATTTGGCATGAGCGTAACTCGCCAGATCATCGTGATAATCCAGATGATCGCGACTCAGATTGGTGAATACCGCAGTATCAAACTCCAGGGCCGACACCCGGCATTGATCGAGACTGTGGGAGGATACCTCCATCGCCACACGATCTACCGACGCATTGACAAAATCCGCCAACAGCGCCTGTAGCGTGATGGCATCCGGTGTGGTCATACCGGTTTCAGTGAGTGCCACCTGACCGTCGCGCGCTACGCCACAACCCAGCGTACCGATTACTCCGGCCGGATAACCCGCCAGACTGAATAACTGCGCCAACAACAGACTGCAGGTAGTTTTACCATTGGTGCCAGTGATGCCGGTCAGTAACAGTGACGCCGAGGGATCGCCATAAAAACGTCCCGCCAGCTCGCTCAGCTGACGATTCAGGCCCTCGACCGGGATCACTCGCGGGTCCCGGCAATCGAGCCCATCCGCCTCGGCCAGTGCTGCGACAGCGTCGGCTGCCAGTACTTGGGGCAGGTAGTCGCGGCCATCGGCTCTGGTACCGGGAATCGCGATAAATAGTTGGCCCGGTTCGATCAGGCGACTGTCGAGACACAACCCTTTCACGGATATGCCGGCCAATGCGGCAGGCAGAGACATCCCCGGCAACAGGGTTGCCAGTGTTGGCAGCGGCGTGTTCGCGGATGATGTCATCACGTGGCATCTCCGGGCTGACGATTGTTCAACACCACTTCCTGCTGGACACTTTCCAACGATGGCGGAATTTTCAGCATTCTCAGGGCATCGGCAGTCACTTCGGAAAATACTGGCGCAGCCACTGCCCCGCCAAAATAATCGTCACCCCGCGGATCATTGATCACCACTACGGTCACGAGCCGCGGGTTGTCAGCAGGCACCATCCCGGCAAACATCGAGACATAGCGATGTTTCTCGTAGCCAAATTTGCCCACCTTGTGCACCGTGCCGGTTTTTCCTGCCACATCGTATGAACTGATCGCCGCCCGGGTGGCTGTACCGCCCGTTTGGGTGACATGGGTCATCATCTCTCGCATGGTGGCAGTCAGCTCTGGATCCACCACCTGCTCGCCGACCGGGACATCATTCACACTGAGCAGCGATACCGGTTTTTTCAGACCGTTGCTGGCGATCACGGCATAGGCCTGGGCCAGCTGTAATGCCGTGGCAGAAAACCCGTGGCCAAAAGCGAAGTTGGCCCGCTCGATTGAGGGCCAACGACGGTAGTCAGGCAGGCTGCCAGGGCTCTCTCCGGGGAATCCGGTGCCGGGACTTTTTCCCATCCCCACCCGGTAGAACATCTCCCGAATATGCTCCGGCTCAAGATCCAGTGCCAGCTTGGTGGTGCCTACCTGACTGGATTTGGTCAACAGCGTGGTCAGATCAATCACCCCATAGTTGCGATGATCGTAGAAAGTCTTTCTGCCGACCCGTATTGAGCCGGGATTGGTATCAATCAGGGTTTCGGGTGAATACTTGCCGCTTTCCAGTGCTGCCAGCACAGTGAACGGCTTCATGGTGGAGCCGGGTTCCACCAGATCGGTCACTGCCCGATTGCGCAGCGCATCAGAACTCAGCTGGCTGCGATCATTGGGGTTGAAAGACGGCTGATTGGCCATCGCCAGCACTTCGCCGGTTCGCACATCCAGTATAACCACCGAACCCGAGACGGCCTTGAATTTACCCATCGCCGCCTTGAGTTCACGGTAGGCGGCATATTGCAGGCGCAGGTCGATACTGAGGGCCAGATTCTGTCCCGGCTTTTCGCTGTGCACCAGCGCCAGATCCTTGATTACCCGACCCTTGAGATCCTTGAGAACCTGCTTTGCCCCGGGCACACCGGTTAACAGGTGGTCGTAGGCGAGCTCCATACCCTCCTGACCACGATCATCGATATTGGTAAAGCCCACCAACTGGGCTGCAACTTCTCCGGCAGGATAAAACCGTTTGTATTCCGGCTGACCAAACACTCCTGGCATTTCAAGTTTGAGTACCTGCTCCGCCTGCTCGGGTGTCACCTGACGCGCCAGATACATAAACTCTTTGTTGGCATAACGAGCCAGTCGCTGCTGCAGCTCCTCCCGGGTAATAGACAGCAAACTGGCCAGCTCGGTGAGCTCGGGCGCCTGGTTATCCATCAACTTTGGATTTGCCCAGAGTGTTACAACCGGTGTACTGACAGCGAGCGGCTCGCCGCGACGATCGGTAATGACGCCCCGATAGGCCGGAATCGTTTCGGTCCGGACTGTGCGCGCCTGCCCCTGTATCTGCAAAAACTCATAACCACGGTCGACGTCCGGCAACACCTGCAGGCTGGCGATATGCCAGAAACCTGCCACCGGCAGAATCGCCAGCACCATCACCACCAGCATGTAACGCCAGCGCTGAATGGTGAGCTTGTTGGGCCTGATGCCACTCATTCCACTTTCTCTCCGGCACGCACCACAATAACTTCACCGGGTTTCGGCACCCGCATCTGCAATTCCGATTTGGCCAGTTGCTCCACGCGACTCAGCGAAGCCCAAGAACTCTGCTCCAGCAAATAGCGGCCCCACTCAACCTGAAGCGCATTGGCTTCCTGTTCAAGTTTGGCCAGCTCGTTGTAGAGCTGGCGACACAGGTGACTGACATAGATCACCGACAGTGCCGAGAGCACCAACAACAGCCACAGCACCGGCAGCCAGCCGCCCGTGCGAACGGTTAAAGGGCGCCTGGCAATCACGACAGTTTCTCCGCAACACGCATCACGGCACTTCTGGAACGCAGGTTAGCGGCCACTTCAGCCGAACCGGGTTTACTTGCCTTGCCCACAGAGCGCATCCGCCGAACAATATCTTTCTCCATGATGGGCAGTCCTTTTGGCAGCGGCTTGCCGCGTTCTTTCTCCCGGATAAACCGCTTAACGATCCGATCTTCCAGCGAGTGAAAACTGATAACTACCAGCCGCCCGCCAACTGCGAGCACGTCCAGAATTGATGCCAACGCGAGCTCAAGGTCTTCCAGCTCGCGGTTAATAAAAATTCGGATGCCCTGAAAAGCCCGGGTCGCGGGGTGTTTGCCCTTTTCCCAGGAGGGATTGGCTTCAGCGACAATCGAGGCCAACCTCGCAGTGCGGGTAATTGGTTGCTCGTTGCGGGCGGCAATAATGGCCCTCGCCATACGCCGGGCAAAGCGCTCTTCGCCGTAGTCGCGCAGCACCCGTGTGATCTCCTGCTCTTCTGCGGTTGCCAGCCAGTCGGCCGCACTGATACCGGATTCCGGATCCATGCGCATATCCAGAGGCCCATCGCGAAGAAAACTGAACCCCCGCGATGCATCATCCAGCTGGGGAGAGGAAACACCCAGATCCAGTAGCACCCCTTGAACTTCGCCTAACCTATGCTGGACCGAGACCATTTCAGCCAACTGCGCAAAGGAGCCACGAACTATCTGAAAGCGTTTGTCTTGGGCAAATTTTTCGCTGGCAACCTTACAGGCCACCGGGTCTTTGTCGATTCCCATCAGCCGACCCCGCGCACTCAGCGCAGCGAGAATTCTGGTCGCGTGCCCGCCCCGGCCAAAAGTGCCGTCCACGTAAAAACCGTCGGGGTCGGTGACAAGGGCAGAAACTGCCTCGTCCAGCAGAACGGTCGTGTGTTCGACCTGTGCCGACATAGCCCCTTACCTCAGCATTACAGTGACAGGGATTGCATTTCTACCGGTATCTGCAGATCGCCTTCGCTGTCAGCCAGCCAGCTCTCTCTACCGGAATTCCAGTTTTCTTCGCTCCACAACTCAAAGCGGTGGCGCTGGCCTACCAGCACCACTTTCTTGTCCAGTTGCGCGTATTGGCGCAACTCCGGGGGGATCAGAACACGTCCGTTACTGTCCAGTTCCAGCTCTCGGGCATGGCCGATCAGGATTCGCTGCAACTTGCGCGTCAGCGGGTTGAAGGAAGGCAGTTCCGCTATTTCTTCTTCAATCTTTTCCCATTCCTGTAGCGGGTAGATCAGCAGACATTTATCCTGTATATCGATAGTGGCAATCAGGCAGCCACCACAGCTGGCTTCCAGGGAGGCACGGTACCGCGCGGGCATGGCCATTCGCCCCTTGGTATCCACATTAATTTCGTTGCTGCCTCTGAACACTGCTATCGCCCGACTCGAAATGACAGGAGGATTAGGTGAGAAAACCCACTTTGCCCCACTTTTACCCACTTTTCGTCACTATATGCTGACCAAGACCAATGTCAAGGCAAAAAAAGGGACCCGAATCACGAAAAATGTTTCGAAAACTCAACAACTTGCGATTAAGAACAGCAGACAGAAAAGCTTGTTGAAAAATATAGCGAAGATAAACAATTCGCTAGAATCTTCCGTTAATGTTTTACATTAACTTTCAAATAACGATGCACGGGCAAACACACAGGAAGATTTTTTTGATTATTTTTTGATCAAATCAGAGAGGCGAAAACGGGTTGATCCCGGTACTGTATTCCGGCGGCATTGGGCTGTCGACTTTGATAAGTTCCAGGGACTCAACGCGAACATGAGCACCGCCCATCAAGCCGAGGAACAAGCTACTCAAAAAAAAGGGGGAGTAAAAAATGGGAGTTGGCCGATAAGCCGGGTTCTGTCTTGGACAACCATTCCTCTAGGGTGCACGTCACCGTACACCTCAAGCAACCTACCCGGATCCAGCGCGGGCCACGCCAAAGGATCCCTATTTGGTCTTGCTCCGAGCGGGGTTTGCCGTGCCACAAACTGTTACCAGTTGCGCGGTGCGCTCTTACCGCACCCTTTCACCCTTACCTGTGCCACAACGTATTGCGGCCATCGGCGGTCTGCTCTCTGCTGCACTTTCCGTAGGCTCACGCCCCCCAGGGGTTACCTGGCACTCTGCCCTATGGAGCCCGGACTTTCCTCCCCTTCACTCCCACCATCACCTGCGGAGATAGCGAGAAATTAAAGCGGCGGTTGCCTGGCCAACTCCCGCGGCAAGGTTAGCACGAAGCCAGCCCCGCTGGCGATTGGCAAAAGCGGCAAAAAACTCATTGCACAGCAGGCGTATTGGTCATTTTTTGATCTGATCGTGGTTTCTGCGAAGCGTTGTTGGGTAGCCTAGGTAATCTTGCGAATCATACGGGACCAAAGAGATGCAAAGAATCGTGGTAATGAACCCCAAAGGAGGCTGCGGCAAAACGACACTGTCCACCAACCTGGCCAGTTATTTCAGCCATCGGGGCAAAGTAACCACATTAATGGACCTGGACCCCCAGGGCTCGAGCGTGTTCTGGGCTCACAAACGGCCAGAGACAGCCTCCTACGTTCAGTTGGTGGATGCACACCACGCACCACAAAATGTCACTCGCAGCTGGGCAATTCAGCCACCCCGCAATACGGAAGTGCTGGTTCTCGACACGCCAGCCAGACCGGATCTGGATAATCTTAGCCCATTGCTGCGTGAGGCGACCGCTATACTTTTGCCGGTGTTAACGGCCGAATTTGATTTGCACGCCATTGCCACTACCGTCCAGCAACTGCAGCGGATGCTGCCGTCCAAACAGACTATCGCCATGGTCTTGAATCGTGTGCCGCGAACTGTCACCACCGCCAGACAGGCAGAAGCGTTGACCAAACAGTTTCGACTTCCGGTCATCGGCAGCCTGCGCAATTCGTGCAATTACCTCAACGCTGCCGGCCAGGGCCTCGGCATGGTCGAAATGCACGGAGCCCACTACAAGGGTGATCAAAAAGATATCGCGCGCATTGCCGAATGGTGTGCTGGCAAAACATCGGGCAAGCCTGTCCGGCAATTCAGGCAAATCAGCCCGGAAACCATTGCACTGGCCTGCAGTGCCTGACCGGCCATACCCGGACCGGCTTCAATCGGGGCGCAATGAAAGCGCCAACTGGTAAAGCGCGTTTTTCTGGCCGCCGGTAATTCTGGCCGCCAGTGCAGCAGCCTGTTTGACGGGCAGATCATCCAGCAGCGTTTTCAGGATTCTCAATTGCTCTGCCTCGGACGCACTGACAGCATCAACGTTCCCTTTCACCATCACCACCATTTCGCCCTTTTGCTGGTTGCTGTCCGCACAAACCTGCTGCAATATTGTCGTCAGGGTACCGGTCAGGAATGTCTCGAAGGTCTTGGTTATTTCTCTGGCCAGCACGGCTTCACGGTCGGGGCCGAAGGTGGTAATCATATCCCTAAGTGTGTCGAGTATCCGGTGAGGGGACTCATAAAAAATCATTGTCTGGGCTGATTCGGCAAGGGTTTCAAATCTTTTCACTCTGGCAGCAGTTTTTGGCGGCGGGAACCCCTCAAAACTGAATCGGTCACTGGGCAAGCCAGAAGCGCTCAGGGCTGCAATAGCGGCGCAGGCACCGGGGATCGGCGTGACCCTGATGTCCTGCAACCGGGCCTCTCTGACCAGGCGGTAGCCTGGATCAGAGATCAACGGCGTTCCCGCATCCGAGATGAGCGCCACCGTCTGGCCCTGTACCAGCATATCGAGAACCCGGCCCATCTGTCGCTCATCGCTGTGATCGTGATAGGCAACCAGCGGTGTATCGATGCCGAGATGTTTCAGCAATCGACCACTGTGACGGGTATCCTCTGCAGCAATGAGATCAACCGCATGGAGAACCTCAACGGCTCGGGGTACCATATCACCCAGATTACCAATGGGCGTGGCCACCACATACAATTGACCCGGCATAAGAAATGACACCTATGTTCAAATTCAGAATAACAGCGATGGTGCTGCTGGGACTGGTTTTAGTGCTCGGCGGCTGCACTCAGACGGGCCGCGACACACCTAAAACCGGTCCGGCGACACCCCTGAGTCCCGCAGAGCGCGCCGAACAGGCGCTCTCACTGGCCGCGAACAGCATAGCACCGCACCGACAACTCCACCAACTGGATGCTGCCGAGCTTCTGGTACTCGCGGGGGACAACCAACAGGCCCTAAAGGTATTGTCATCAATTGATCAGAATGCACTCTCCGGTCAACGCCTTGTGGACTTCCACCTGCTGTTCACCGAAGTGGCCATGGGTCAGGAACGGTTTTTTCTCGCCAGGGACTTGCTCACGGACCCGGAATTCTCGGCCAATACTGGTCAACTGCCGACCAGCCTCCGGGTTAAGTGGCAAAAACTGCGCGGAGAGCTGTTTTCACTATTGGGGGAAGATGAGCAAAGCATTCGCGCTTACGCGGAACTTTCCAGCCTAGTGACATCACCCGGGGAGCAGACAGCCATTTCCGAAGCGATATGGCGATTGCTGACCCACATTTCACAGCAGCACCTGGCGGCATTGCAGGCAACAGAATCCGATCAGCTGTTACAGGGCTGGTACACACTTGCCAGCAGGGTTCGGGAAAACCAGGGCGATATGGACAAACAGCTCCGCGAGATAACAGATTGGCAAATCAAGTGGTCGGAGCATCCCGCTGCTCTGAATCCGCCACCATCACTCACGGCATTGCAGGAAGTCGCGAATAATCTCCCTGAACAGATTGCAGTGCTGCTACCACTACAGGGTTCCCTTGCAGAAGCGGGCAAGGCCATTCGCGGCGGCATACTGTCCGCCTGGTATGACGTCAGAGGGGCTAGCGGCAAGACACCATTAATACGTTTCTACGACACGTCCTCCAGCGACGACATCGGCCCACTCTACCAGCAGACTATCAGCGATGGGGCCGAGCTGATCATAGGCCCGGTACAACGGGAAAAAGTTGCCCAATTACTCGCCCTTCCGGAGCTGCCGGTACCGACAGTGGCGCTCAATTATCTGGATACACCCAGCACCGAAGTCCACCAGAATTTTTTTCAATTTGGCCTTTCCTCCACCGCTGAAGCACGTCAGGTCGCCGACCGGGCATGGCTCGAAGGACGCCGATTCGCACTAGCCATCACGCCAGACTCCAGCTCGGGAATACGTGCATTGGCAGCATTCAGGGAGCGCTGGCAAGAGCGAGGGGGCACGCTGGTCGAAGTTCCCGCCTACGGAGCATCCCAGAGCGATTTCATCGCGTTGCTAAAGCCCACACTTCAGATTGAACAGAGTAGTGAGCGCAATAACCGCTTACAGCGTTTACTCGGAAAACAACTGGCTCATACACCCAGGCGGCGCCAGGATCTGGATATGGTTTTTCTGATCGCCTCACCCAATCAGGCACGACAGATCAAACCCACACTGGATTTTCTTTTCGCCAGTGATCTCCAGGTTTATGGCACTTCCCAACTTTTTAGCGGCATACAGGATCCGGGACGCAATCGCGATCTGGACGGGGTTCGTTTCAGCGCCATGCCCTGGACACTCCCCGGCTACAGTGCCGACTCTATGGGACCAGCAGAAGATCTTGAACCTATTTACCGGCATATGTTTGCGCTGGGCATTGATACCTACCATTTGCACCAATGGCTGGGACAGATGTTGCTGTTTCCCAATATCCGACTCCCCGGGAACACCGGCATGTTATATCTGACGCCACCGGACACCATTGAACGTGAACAGCCCTGGGGCATTTTTAAAAATGGCAGGGTGGTTCCCGCCATACAATTGCAGAAAAAAATCCCTGAAGCCGAGCATCAGGCGGCTTCCTCACATCAAACCCCTTGATAGCAGTGAAAAACTGTTCCGGTTATCGGGAAAATACATACGGGGAAAAGCATCAGAAAAAAGGAATTTTCAAATGATGAAAGGGAAACCACCAGCCCGCTCAAACCAGAGCGGTGCTATTGCCGAACAATGGGCCAGAACATTTTTGGAAGGGCAGGGCCTGGTGACGCTACATCGGAATTACCGGACCCCACAGGGAGAAATCGACCTGATAATGCAGGAGGGTCAGACCGTGGTCTTTGTCGAAGTTCGACTGCGCAACCATGCCGCCTTCGGTGGTGCGATCTATAGTATTAATCACAGGAAACAACGGCGAATCATTGCAGCGGCCAGGCATTTTTTACAAGCCACCCAGACGTGGGACAAGGTAGCCTGCCGTTTTGACGCGGTGTGCCTCTGCAAAGACATCACTAATGACCCATCTTATCAGGTAGAATGGCTACCAAACGCCTTTGACCACTAACCCCAGAAAACCAAAGAAAACCTATGGAATCCAGTGTTATTGAGCTATTTCACGAGAGCATTGAAGCGAAAATGGCTTGTGGCGAGATACTGGCACCACTGATTGCCGAAGCCAGCACAGTGGCGGTTCAACGGTTACTCCAGGGGCAGAAGATACTCTGTTGTGGCAATGGCCTCTCCGCCTCACTATCAAATATTTTTTCACAATCCCTGTTACTGCAATATAAACTGGAAAGGCCGGGTCTACCGGTAATCTGCCTGAACAGCAATAGCTCTACAATTACTGCTATCGGTCATTATCACAGTGTCAGTGAAATTTTCAGCAGACAACTGAAAACCCTGGGCCAGGCAGAGGATGTACTGGTCATTTTCAGCCTCGGGACCAACCCAAGCAATCTGGTACAGGCGATTCACACCGCCCATGACCGCGGCATTTCTGTCATTGGTTTTACTGGTGCAGGCGATGTCGACCTGTCGGCATTGCTGAGCGGCGACGATATTGAAATTCGCGTTGATCATCATGACCGACATCGCATCAGCGAAATTCATTTATTGAGCCTGTTCTGTCTTTGTGAGCTTATTGATCAACAATTGTTTGGAGGAAATTCTTGATGTTGCCACGTCTGGCACCTCTGTTACTCGCGGGTATGCTGGCTCTCTCGGGCTGCACCAGTATTATCCATGCAACCACCGACGAGCCAATCAAGCCCGACCCCTCGTCCACCTCGCTGGGCACCGATATTGATGACTGGCAGATGGAAACGCTTATCGGTGTCAATATCAAGAAAGCCCACACAGACCTTGAAAGCGCTCACGTCAACATTACAGCATACAATGGCGTGATTCTGCTGACCGGTGAAGTGGCTACCGGAGATCTTCGTACACTGGCGGGTGATACGGCAAGAAAGTTTCGCGGCGTCCGCCAAGTACATAATGAACTTCAGATACGCACCCCAACATCCCTGATCTCGAGAAGCAATGACACCTGGCTAACCACCAAGGTAAAGGCCAAGCTGATTGCTGAAAAAAACCTGAAATCGTCGACCATAAAAGTGATCACCGAAAACAGTGTGATCTACCTGATGGGGCTCGTGACACATAGTACCGCCGACCATGCTGCCCTGATTGCCAGCAAGACCCGCGGCGCTCAGCGGGTGGTGAAGGTTTTTGAATATATCGATTAACAGTCCCATCTATAAAAAAACCGGCCCGGCTGATCAGCCGGGCCGGTTTTTTTAATTACTCGGGAGTGGCTAAATCAGTTCGACGGCCATCGCAGTGGCTTCTCCACCACCAATACAGATAGCTGCCACACCCTTGCGCTTCCCGTAAGTTTGCAAAGCACCCAGAAGAGTCACAATAATCCGTGCACCCGAGGCGCCAATGGGATGACCCAGGGCACAGGCTCCACCGTGAATGTTGACTTTTTCATGTGGCAAACCCAACTCTTTCATGGCCGCCATAGTGACACAAGCAAAGGCTTCGTTAATTTCAAACAGGTCCACATCGTCCTTGCTCCAGGCCACTTTCGCGAGCAGCTTATTGATGGCACCTACCGGAGCGGTTGTAAACCACTCGGGTTCCTGAGAATGGGTACTGTGAGCGTGAATGGTTGCCAGGGGTTTCATGCCCAGCTTTTCTGCAACAGAAAGACGGGTCAACACCAGGGCAGCAGCGCCATCACTGATGGAACTGGCATTGGCCGCTGTCACAGTGCCATCTTTGATGAACGCAGGGCGCATCTGCGAGATTTTATCGGCAACTGACTTGCCAGGCTGCTCATCGATTGAACAGACTACCTCGCCCTTGCGGGTCTTGACGGTTACAGGCGCAATTTCATCCTCAAAATTGCCGTCCTTGATCGCCCGTTGAGCCCGCTCCAGTGAGGACACGGCAAAAGCGTCCTGCTCCTCCCTGGTAAAACCGAATTTGCTGACACATTTTTCGGCGAAAATACCCATCGCTTCGCCATTGTAGGCATCCTCAAGGCCATCCATTGTCATGTGGTCAAAAATCTGCGCATGCCCAAACCGGTAACCACTGCGACCTTGGGTCATCAGGTATGGGGCGTTAGTCATGCTCTCCATTCCACCGGCTACAGCCACATCCACATTACCCAGTGTCAGGCTGTCACAGGCATTCATCACCGCTTTCATACCGGAGCCACATACCTTATTGAGGGTAGTGGCACCCACACTCGGCGGCAATCCCGCACCAATGGCAGCCTGGCGAGCCGGTGCCTGCCGGAGGCCAGCCGTGAGACAACAACCCATATCCACGGAGTCAATCAGCTCTCCGGCAACCCCTGCCCGTTCAATGGCAGCCCTGATGGCCACGGCACCGAGCTCTGTTGTGGGAACACCGGTAAACTGCCCTTGCATGCTACCGATAGGCGTTCTTGCCATACCGGCAATGACAATTGGATCTGACATAATTGAGACCTCTATTTTACAATTCTGAGAGAGGGTTTTTTGCCATTGTCTCCAGCAATCCCTCCTGAAGGTTTCTCTTTCGATGGTACAGATTTCACAGGACCCGGCCCGGCAGGTGGTTGAGGATCGTGGCCAGTCTCTGGCTCGAACATCATACCCTGACCGTTTTCACGAGCATAAATGCCCAATATAGACTGCACAGGTAACTCTATCGTACTCGGCACCCCCCCAAATCGGGTAGTAAAGGAAATGATCCGGTTGTCCATCACCAACGAGGTTATTGCTCGCGGTGCCAGATTCAACACAATCTGTCCGTCACTGACATGTTGCTGGGGAACAGCAACCCCTGGATAAAAGGCATCGGCGACTATGTAGGGAGTGCAGTCGTTATCCACAATCCAGTCATAGAATGCCCGAACCAGATAAGCTTTATTCGACGTCATGCTCATGACAGTAATTTCGGCCCAATATCTCTGTGCTGCAGTTTACGAAAAAAGGGACATATCATGCCCCCTTTTCAAGATCCTTTCCGGCCACACAGGGTTTTCACATGTCCCTTTCAAACTCTGACAGACTTTCTGCAAAGGACGGCCGGTCAAACAATCGTTTCATATAGTCCTGTAAAGGCTTTGTCTGACGATTTGATGGCAGTTTAATCTCAAGGTGCTTTAATCGCCACAAAATAGGTGCGAGGCAGCAGTCGACCAGCGTGAACTCTTCGCTCATAAAAAATGGCAGATCGGCAAAGATCGGTGCAATGCTTGTTAAGCTGTCACAAAGCTCCTTGCGGGCTATTTCGACTGCCTTGTTGTCACTGCTGCCAATAATAAAATCCAGTTGACTACAGCAATCCCGCTCAATACGGTGCATGAACTGGCGGCTCAACGCTCTGGCCACGGGATAGACAGGCAGTAATGGCGGGTGAGGGAATCGCTCGTCGAGATACTCCATCATCACTTTGGTTTCATAGAGTGCCAGATCCCGATCTACCAGGGTAGGGAGGGATGCGTAGGGATTCAGTTCAAGTACATCTTCGGGCAAATTTTTGCCGTCGACATTTTCGATGTCTACCGTGACCCCTTTTTCTGCCAAAACAATACGTACACGATGGCTGTAGTGGCATGTAGGGTCAGAAAAAAACGTCATCGAAGATCGTTTTGCAACAACCCCCATAATAAAACCTCAGTTGTGTTGTTATTGGCAGTTGGATGGCGGCCATACGGCAGCCATCCCCATTGAAATCAGTGAATCTCTTTCCAGTATTCCCTGTTCAGCAACCAAACCCAGATGAAGAGGAAGGCAAGAAAGAGCAAAACGTAGGTGCCGATTCTCTTGCGATCCTCGACCATTGGTTCTGCGGTGTAGGAAAGAAAGTTTACCAAGTCATATGTCGCTTGGTCGTATTCCTCCGGAGACAGAGCCCCTTCCTGAACGAGTGTATAACGCCCGCAATTGTCTTCGAGGATTTCCTCGCGGGTCAAAGGATCTCGCTTCACACCACCATTGGCGGCGACCACGGGTCCCGGCGCGCACTCCTGAAGTCCCTGAAGATCGAGCAAGGCATGCGGCATGCCCACATCCTTGAACACTTTGTTATTGACGCCCATCGGACGGTTCGGATCGGCGTAGAAATGTCGCAGGTAAGTATACACCCATTCGGATGTACGGGCGCGGGTAATCATGGTGAGGTCTGGCGGCGGGGCACCAAACCACTGTTTACCTTTTTTCTTGGTCATGGCAATTTTCATCAAGTCCCCGATCTTCTGATCGGCAAACACCAGATTGTCCATCACCAGACCAGCGGGCATTTTCAGGTCTGAGGCGACCCGGCCCCAACGTGAGTACTCAGCTGAGTGACAACCCATGCAGTAGTTCACAAACAGCTTGGCGCCTCGCTGCAAGGACACCTTGTCTGAGGGGTCGGCCTCGAATTCATCACAGGGAATGGTGCCGCAATGATATTCCGACTCCGCACCGACCGCTTTCAGTGGCAACCAGGCCAGCAGTATAACTATCAACAATCCACCCATGGATTTCCAGAAACCAAAGCCACCATCGGTAGTCACTCGCTTCGGCTCTGACTGGGTTTTCTCCATTCGGGTCCAGATCGGCATTGCAAGGAAGAACAGGAAATACAGGACAGTACAAACCTGCGCCAGAAAGGTGCGAGCTGGTGTCGGAGCCTTGACACCCAGCACACCCAGAATAATGAAAGAGGCAGCGAACACCAGAACAGCATACCGACTGAACAGGCCTTTATACCGGATTGATTTGACCGGACTGCGGTCAAGCCAGGGCAGCACAAACATAATGGCGATTGCTGCTGCCATGACCATGAAGCCGGCAAATTTGTCGGGCACCGCTCTCAACATGGAGTAAAAGGGCGTGAAGTACCAGACTGGCGCAATGTGTGCGGGCGTCTTCAGTGGGTCTGCAATCTCGAAATTGGCATGCTCAAGAAAGTATCCACCCATTTCCGGCACAAAGAACAGGATAAAGCAGAATACAAAGAGGAATACGACAATCGGTACCAAATCGTGCACGGTATAGAATGGGTGGAAAGGAATACCGTCCACAGGGACACCGTCGGCATTCTTGTTTTTCTTGATTTCAACACCATCGGGGTTGTTCGACCCGACTTCGTGTAGCGCCAGAATATGCAACACCACCAACGCCAGCAGAATAATCGGCAGCGCAACCACGTGCAGTGACATAAAACGATTCAGCGTAATGCCGGAAATCAGGTAATCACCACGAACCCACTGCACGATGTCTTCACCAACCACGGGTATCGCACCAAACAGCGAGATAATCACCTGGGCTCCCCAGTAGGACATTTGCCCCCAGGGCAGCACATAACCGAGGAAGGCTTCCGCCATCAGGGCTACGTAAATCGTCATACCAAAAATCCAGACCAGTTCCCGAGGTGGCTTGTAGGAACCGTAGAGCAGGCCACGGAACATGTGCAGATATACAACAACGAAAAATGCCGATGCCCCTGTGGAGTGCATGTAGCGGATAATCCAGCCGTAGTCCACATCACGCATGATGTACTCTACTGAAGCAAATGCAGTTTCAGCGGAACCCTGATAGCTCATCAGCAACCAGATACCGGAAACCAGCTGAATGACCAATACCACCAGTGAGAGAACACCAAAGTAGTACCAGAAGTTAAAGTTTTTCGGAGCGTAATACTCACCCATGTGGGTATTCCACGCACGCACGATTGGCAGGCGCGCATCTACCCAATCACGTAAAGACACCAACGCTTTCATTAGCCTGCCTCCTGATCTACACCAATGACAACCACACCATCACTCTCGTAGGAATACGGAGGGACTACCAGATTTGTCGGTGCGGGAACCCCTTTGTAAACCCGACCGGCGAGGTCAAATTTAGAGCCATGGCAGGGACAGAAAAAGCCCCCCAGCCACTCGGCACCGCCCAAGTCTTGAGCACCCACATCGGGACGAAACATTGGAGCACAACCCAGGTGTGTACACAGGCCCACCAGCACCAGGTACTCTTCCTTAATCGCACGGTGCTCGGCGTCCACGTAGGCAGGCTGATCGGATGCCTCGGACGACGGGTCCCTGAGCTCTTCGCGACCCTTGAGGTTATCGAGCGCCTGCTGGGTGCGGCGAACAATGTATACCGGCTTACCACGCCATTCGACGGTCACCATCTGACCGGGTTCGATTTTTGAAATATTGGCTTTTACCGGAGCACCAGCGGCTTTTGCCTTGGCACTTGGGTTCCAGGAACCCACAAAGGGAATAACAGCCCCTACGACCCCAGCGGCACCCACCACACAAGTGGCCCCCGTCAGGAAACGTCTACGCCCCTGATTAATACCGTCATTGCTCATGACGCACTCCCGTTAGCAGCAAAGGTTGGCAAATTTTATCTGTGCAAAATGGCGTGCAATAGTAAAGAAAACCACTTTTTATTACAAGACAAAACCCTATACAAAGTAGGTAATAGTCTGTTTTAAAACATAAAAAAACCCGGCTGTATACAGCCGGGTTTTGCGTGAACAAAATGATCGATCAACGCTTGGAGAACTGGGGGCGCTTGCGGGCTTTGCGCAGACCCACTTTTTTACGCTCCACTTCACGGGCATCTCTGGTCAGAAAACCAGCTGTCCGAAGTTGACCCCGAAGACCCTCATCATATTGCAGCAACGCACGCGCAATACCATGGCGAATAGCACCCGCCTGACCAAAACTGCCGCCGCCAGCGACGGTAATATTGAGGTCGAATGTGGTAGCACGATCCACCAGCTCTAGCGGCTGACGCACAATCATACGCGCCACCTCACGGCCAAAATACTGATCGAGAGTGCGGTCGTTGACCACGATGTTACCAGCTCCGGATTTCAGAAAGACTCTGGCGGAGGAGGTTTTACGACGGCCGGTACCGTAATATTGGGTGTCTGCCATAATTAACAATCCGTTAGATGTTCAGTTCTTGCGGCTGCTGAGCGGTGTGGGGATGCTCGGTGCCTGCGTATACTTTGAGCTTCTTAAACATAGCGCGACCCAGCGGACCTTTAGGCAGCATGCCTTTCACAGCTGTCTGGATAGTCCGCTCAGGAGCCTTGGCGATCAGCTTTTCAAAGCTAATGGACTTCAACCCACCGATATAACCGGTGTGGTGGTGATAAATTTTGTCTCTGGCCTTATTGCCTGTCACACGCACCCGCTCAGCATTCACAACGACAATATAGTCGCCGGTATCCACATGCGGAGTGAACTCCGGCTTGTGTTTACCACGAAGGCGAGAGGCAATCTCGACAGCCAAACGACCTAATGTTTTGTCAGCCGCATCTACAACAAACCAGTCGCGCTGGACGGTTTCGGCCTTTGCACTAAATGTTTTCATTTTTTCCTGCCTGAAAGTTTCTGGCCTTCCTAAAAGGAGGCCGCATTTTACAGACCACCCCTACCCTTTTCAAGGATAATTTTGCCTAAAAGAATATTGTCGAATCAAACGGGACAGTCCCTGCCTGCAAGGCTCCTGAGACCGACCCCGTCAGGGGCGATGTGGTCGTGCCAGATACTCGTGTGATTGCATTTCGAGCAAGCGACTACGGGTTCGCTCAAACTCAAAACCCAGTCGACCTTCTGTATACAATGCGGGCAATGGCACCTCGGCGGACAGCACCAGCTTAACATTCCGGTCATAAAATTCATCTACCAGGTTGATAAAACGCCGCGCCTGATCCTCGTTGCCGCGCCCCATTTGCCGAACATTGGTGACCAGCACCGCATGGAATTCACGGGCCAGCTCGATATAGTCATTCTGGCTACGCGGGATATTGCATATCACATCAAAGTCAAACCAGACGACATCTTCAGCAACCGCGCGACAGGGAATGTCTCGCCCTTCGATGGTGATATCCACAGCCACTTGCACTTCACCACTGGCTGGCACAAGGCTGCCAAAAGCCGCTTCTATAGCCCGCTGCGCTCTATCATCCAGAGGCGCGTGGTACAACTGGGCCTGCTCGAGGGTACGCAATCGATAATCGACGCCACCATCAACATTAACAACCTGGGTATGCGTATTGAGCAGTGCAATGGCGGGCAGGAAGCGTTGCCGCTGCAGACCATTTTCATAGAGTTGATCAGGGACAATATTGGATGTTGCCACCAATGTCACCCCACGCTCGAACAGCAATTTCAGCAGCCCTCCCAACAACATTGCATCAGCGATATCAGCGACAAAAAACTCGTCAAAACAAATCACCCTGGCTTCAGCAGCGATATTGTCAGCGACTTTTTCCAATGGATTTTTTACACCGTCCAGCAGGCGCAGCTCCCGATGAACCCGGCGCATAAAACGATGGAAATGCGCGCGCATTTTCTCTTCGAAGGGCAGGGATTCAAAAAAATTATCCATCAGGTAGGTTTTACCGCGGCCCACACCACCCCAGAAATACAACCCCTTGACCGGCACAAAGGGCCGGGTAGATCGAAAGTACGCTCTGACTCGTTGAAAAATCGAGTGATTTGCTATCCGGGCATTTTGCTCCAATAATTTTTCATAGAGCGCCTGTAGCAAAGCCACTGCCTGCTCCTGGGCAGGATCGTAGCTGAAAGAGGCCTGCAGCAAATCCTGCTGATATCGCTGCAAAGGTGTGTGTGTGTGAACAGACGCCCGAATCATAATTGACTGGTTCAATGGAAGAATGCAGAAAACAAGGCCGGGAACTTTAGCCGTGCAAAAGGATAATCGCAACCCGTTACTCACACAGTGAGCATGACATCATTGCCATACGACAGCGTCAGGGAACACACGAAAGCCTCTTCAAAAAACAGTTGCCTCCAGATAGAGCTTCTTTCAGACTACACGTCAAAATCCGCTGCATATCTCTGGAGGTGGTCGCTTGGATACCCCGACTGTATTATTGATTGGCTTGCTGTGTGCGTTAGGCGGCTTGGTTGTTGGCCTGCTGACCGGGCGAACCCTTCACCCCGGGGAGCAAGAACGCAAAGCCACCGAGCACAAACTCAAGGAAGCACAGGAACGGCTCCAGGATTACGAACACGAGGTAACCGAGCATTTCATCAAAACCTCCGAGCTGTTCAACAACCTGTCACACAGCTACCGCGATGTTCACGAGTACCTCTCTGCCAGCGCCATGCGGTTGACCGGCGCCGACACCAGCAAGAAAATGGTCGATGCCGGGTTTGGACGCCTTGAGGAGCGCGGCACAATGTTGCCCACAGAAATACCAGAACCGCCGAAAGATTACGCACCCAAGGTCCCAGGCGGCATTCTCAGCGAAGAATACGGGCTCAGAGATGACAGCGCATCCCGCGACAATCTCCGCGCAAAAGTGGCAAATGATACCGCAGAAGATACCGACGACAATGATGACCCGACGCTTAAAGTGAGCTGACGGGGAACGGGAACAAAGCGATCCATCAAAGCCTCCCGCTGTGCGGTTTGTGACATAATGCGCTCTTTGTGAGCTCGCGGAGCCTGTGGTGTCTTTTATTTTTAGAGTGTTGCGCTATATCAGCTGGCCTGTAGTTGCCGGCCTGCTTGCGGCCGCACTGTTCATGTTATTACTGCCGGAAACGCTCAACAACGCAGTCAAAATGGAAACCAGGGGTTTGTCACCTGGCGTTTCCGGAGAGTGGCAGGGACCGGCCTCGTACGCCTCTGCAGTACAACGGGCATCGGCATCGGTCGTCAACATCTATACGCGTAAAACGCTCGAGCGCCCCCGCCACCCGTTACTGGACGATCCTTTCTTCCGCCGCTTTTTCAGCAACAGCAACCTGCCGCAACAACAGCGCATGCAGTCATCTCTGGGCTCCGGGGTCATCCTGACCGAAGACGGCTACATTCTGACCAACAACCATGTGGTGACCGAAGCAGATGAAATCGTCGTCCAGCTCCAGGATGGTCGAGAGGCAATGGTCAAGGTCATCGGCAAGGACCCGGATACAGACCTGGCTGTGCTAAAGATAGATCTCGACAACCTGATACCTATCAATATTGATGCGGCCTCTATGCCCCGGGTGGGTGACGTCACACTGGCCATAGGCAACCCGTTCGGGGTCGGACAATCGGTCACCCAGGGCATTATCAGCGCTACTGGTCGCAATGGTCTGGGACTCAACACGTTTGAAAACTTCATCCAGACTGATGCAGCCATCAACCCGGGTAATTCTGGCGGGGCACTGGTGGACGCTTTTGGCAACTTGCTCGGTATCAATGCCGCCATTCTCGACAAGACCGGCTATTCGGTGGGCATCGGCTTTGCCATCCCCGCTAATACGGCAGTAAAGGTTCTACAGGATATCGTTGAACACGGCTATGTAATCCGCGGTTGGCTTGGCGTCGAAGCCCGCCCACTGACCAGGCTGGCGGCGACGAAACTGGGCATGGATCCGCCATCGGGACTTGTGATTACCAGCATTTACATCAACAGTCCCGCTCATCTGGCAGGTCTGCAGCCGGGGGACATTATCACCCGTATCAATGATTACTGGGTGGTAGACAATGAAAAAAGCATGAATCTGATCGCCGATCTCTCACCCGGTGACTCCGTCAAACTGGAGGTTATAAGGGAAGGGCAAAAAAGCACAATCATGGCGGTGACAGGCACCCGACCACCGCCCGAATAGCTCCAGGAATTACTGTTTGAGCAATTCGACCAAAACATCCAACAGCCGACGGTTTTGCTCGGTTGTGCCAATAGTAATCCGCAAAAACTGTTCTATTCTTGGCTGCCTGAAGTGACGAACAATAATACCCTTTTCACGTAATCGCGCCGCAAGCTCGACTGCATCCCGGGACGGGCAGGTCGCCAGCAGAAAGTTCGCGGAGGATGGCAGCACCTCAAAACCCAGTGATTTCAGGCCAGAGGCCAACGTTTCACGACTACGAACAACCTGCTCGCAGACCTCGCGGAAATAGTCCTCATCGGCGAAGGCCGCAGCGCCTCCAACAATGGCAAGACGACTGAGCGGGTAGGAGTTAAAACTGTTCTTCACACGCTCCAACGCCTCGATCAGAGCAACATCGCCGATAGCAAAACCGATCCGTAGGCCAGCCAGTGAGCGCGATTTTGACAGCGTCTGAGTCACAAGCAGATTGGGATAACGCCCGACCAGGGAAACCGCTGTCTCTCCGCCAAAATCAATGTAGGCTTCATCCACTATCAAAACCGACCGCTGATTTTTTTTCAGCAACCATTCAATTTCCGGCAACGACAGTAGTATCCCGGTGGGCGCGTTCGGATTGGGAAAGATAATGCCGCCATTACTGCACAGGTAGTCCGCCACCTGAATGCGGTAATCGCTGCCCAGCGGTATCCGTTGATAATCCACCTGATACAGACCGCAGTAGACGGGGTAAAAACTGTAGGTGATATCCGGGAAAAGAACCGGTTCCTCGTGCTTGAGCAGTGCCTGAAAAATATGGGCCAGCACCTCATCTGAACCGTTGCCCAGGAACACCTGAGCCAGATCAACACCATAGTAATCTGCCACCGCCTGTCTGAGTAATGTACCGCTAGGGTCAGGGTAGAGGCGAAGGCTATCCCCCAACTCTCCGGCGATGGCTTCCAGAACCCGGGGTGACGGTCCATAGGGGTTTTCATTGGTGTTCAACTTGGTCAGGTTGGCCAGCTTAGGCTGCTCCCCGGGTACATAGGGATCCAGCCTTGCAACAATATCACTCCAGAAAGGGCTACTCACGGGGTTACCATCATGACTTGATACGATATTCGGCAGAGCGGGCGTGGGCTGTCAGGCTTTCCCCCCGGGCCAGCACCGACGCAGTTTTCCCCAATGTCGAAGCACCTTCGGCGGAACACATAATCAGTGAACTGCGCTTTTGAAAATCATAAACACCCAGCGGCGAGGAAAAACGGGCTGTCATGGAGGTCGGCAGGACATGGTTGGGACCGGCACAATAATCACCCACCGCCTCTGCGGTATAACGACCCATAAAGATAGCTCCTGCATGCCGAATACCCGGCAACCAGTCTTCGGGGCTCGCCACAGATAGCTCTAGATGCTCGGGAGCAATGCGGTTAATCAACGCCAGTGCATCCGTCATGTCCGCTACCGCGATCAGGGCACCGCGCCTCTCGAGTGACGCACGAATAATCGATGCCCGCTCCATGGTGGGCAGCAACTTGCCAATACTGGTTTTTACCTGTTCAAGGAAATCCATATCCGGACTGATCAGGATGGCCTGAGCTTCTTCGTCGTGTTCAGCCTGGGAAAACAGATCCATAGCGATCCAGTCCGGGTTTGTCTGACCATCGCAAACCACCAGAATTTCCGAGGGCCCCGCCACCATGTCCAGACCCACGGCTCCGAACACAGCTCGCTTGGCCGTGGCAACAAAGATATTGCCCGGCCCGACAATCTTGTCCACCCGAGGCACGGTTTCCGTACCATAGGCCAATGCACCAATGGCCTGAGCGCCGCCCAGTGTAAACAGGCGATCAACTCCGGCAATCGCTGCCGCAGCGAGCACCAGCGGATTCAGTTCACCACCCGGCGCGGGCACCACCATGATAATCTCGTTAACGCCGGCCACCCGGGCGGGCAGAGCATTCATCAGAACCGACGACGGATAGCTGGCTTTGCCCCCGGGCACATAAATGCCCACCCGGTCCAGTGCGGTGATCTGCTGCCCCAACAGGGTGCCGTCCTCTTCCCGGTAGTGCCAGGAGGCCTGCTTCTGGTGCTGGTGATAACGGCGAATTCGTTCCGCCGCCAAATCCAGTGCATCGCGCTCAGCTGCGGGGAGACCGGCCAATGCTTCGGAAACAACGTCGGGAGGAATTTCGAGCTCCCGGACATCACCGACATCCCGGGCGTCAAAGCGATTGGTAAATTCAATCAAAGCCTGATCACCGCGCTGGCGCACAGCCGCCAGAATATCACCAACGATCTGCTCCACCTTTTGATCTGATACATTCTCCCACGCCAGCAATTCAGTCAGCCGGTCGTCGAAACAGCTATCTGCGGTAGACAACTGCAGGATACTGATGGGTTCACTTTGCATCGTCATCGGACCTTCTTCACCGCTTCCGTCAGACGGTCTACGATATCTTGCAGCAATCGGTGCTTCATCTTCATGGCGGCCTTGTTCACAATTAGCCGGGAACTGATGTCAGCAATAAACTCCCGGGCCTCCAGGCCATTGGCCCGAAGCGTATTGCCGGTATCCACAATATCGACAATCTCATCCGCCAGGGCCATGATCGGAGCCAGCTCCATGGCACCGTAGAGTTTTATGATATCCGCTTGACGACCCTGTTCGGCATAAAAACGGCGGGCCACATTAACGTATTTGGTAGCGACCCGGATACGCCCTGAGCCAGCCGCTACCCCAGCCACTGCCGCAGTCATCATACGACAGCGGGCGATTCCCAAGTCCAGCGGCTCATAGAGCCCGTCACCGCCATGCTCCAGGAGGGTGTCTTTTCCCGACACACCCAAATCCGCTGCCCCAAACTGCACATAAGTTGGAACATCCGAACCGCGCAATACCAGTAATCGCACATCGGATCTACTGGTATCAAACAGAAGCTTGCGGCTGGCACTGATGTCTTCCAGAGGTGCAATACCGACTTCCGCCAGTAAAGGCAGGGTTTCTTCCAGAATACGTCCCTTGGTCAGGGCAATGGTAATTTGCATGGCACTCACATTGTTTATGCAACTGGTTACTTGAGGAAAACGCTCGACCGGGACTAACGACCCGGAATCCTGCGGATATTGGCACCAAGCTGCTGCAGCTTTTCCTCAATACATTCATACCCTCGATCTATATGGTAAATACGATCGACAATGGTTTCACCATCAGCCACCAGTCCGGCAATCACCAGACTGGCCGAGGCCCTCAGATCTGAAGCCATGACCGGCGCCGCTTTGAGCCGCTCAACCCCGGTAACGATGGCGGTATTTCCTTCTAGGGTAATTTTGGCTCCCATTCGATTCAGCTCATGGGTCTGAACCAGACGGTTCTCAAAGATCGTCTCGGTAATCGCGCCTACCCCATCGGCAACCGCATTAACGGTTGTCAGCTGCGCCTGCATATCCGTTGGGAACGCCGGATAGGGCGCTGTCTTGAAGTTGACCGATTTCGGTCTGCGCCCTTCCATATCCAGTGCTATCCAATCCTTGCCGACGCTTATCTTCGCACCGGCTTCCTCCAGCTTGATCAACACAGCCTCGAGAATATGCGGATCGGTATCCTTCAACTTGACCCGTCCGCGGGTCGCTGCCGCCGCCGCCAGATAAGTTCCCGTCTCAATACGATCGGGCATAATCCGGTAACTGCCCCGATGCAGGGTGTCGACCCCATCGATGGTCAGGGTTGTGGTACCCATACCCGTCACCTGGCCACCCAACGCATTAATACAGTTAGCCAGGTCGACCACTTCGGGTTCACGAGCGGCATTTTCAATAATGGTCTGGCCATCGGCAAGCGCCGCGGCCATCATGAGGTTTTCCGTTGCACCCACGGAGACCGTGTCCATCAAAATATGGGCACCCTTGAGGCGTCCATTACAGCGGGCATTGATGTAGCCACCGTCAATATCTATCTCGGCACCCATCATTTCCAGCCCGCGCAGGTGCAGATCTACCGGTCGACTGCCGATTGCACATCCACCGGGAAATGAGACATTGGCAACACCAAACTTCGTGAGCATTGGGCCCAGAACAAGAATGGAAGCACGCATGGTCTTGACCAAGTCATAGGGTGCCACATGACTGTGCAAAGTTGTGGCATCAACTTCCACCTGCATCTTTTCATTCAACACCACACTGACACCGAGGCATCCGAGCAGCTCGAACATGGTGGTTATGTCATGCAGGTGGGGCACATTGGAAATCATCACCGGCCCATCGGCCAGGAGCGTGGCCGCCATGATCGGCAGTGCGGAATTTTTGGCACCGGAGATACGGATTTCCCCGAACAGTGGGCCGCCTCCGGAAATCAACAACTTGTCCATTCAAAACCCTTGTGATTCAGCAAGGCAGTGGCCAGTTTGAGCTGAAATTGGTGAAGGAAACCGGCGCGGGCTTATTTGCTAACTTCATCCGGCGTATAGGTTTTGATATTTACCGCGTGAATAGCACCTTCGGCTATGTGTTGCTGAAGCACGGCATAGATTTTTTGTTGCCGCTGTACCGGGCGGAGTCCGGAAAATAATTCGCCAACGACCTGGATATCAAAGTGGCTACCAGCGCCACTCACGGTGATATCACAATCGGCCAAGGCATTTTGCAGGAGCACCTGAACATCATCGGGGGTCATGGGTTACCCCTCACTTTTAATGACATCTGAAGGAGCGGACCAATTAGCTATGACCTGATCGATATTGCCATCATACTTTTCGGCTCTCTGGGCAAACTGGTTGCGGAACGTTTTACCCAGGTTGATCCCGTTGATCACAACGTTGGTGATTTTCCACGCGCCTTCACGATTGAGCGCCATAGAGTAATAGAGCGGAAATACCCCATCCTTGCCACGAATTTCCTGAACCACGGTAACCCGGCGCTTACCTTCAAGATCTTCCTTGGGCGGCAACACCACAATGGTTTCATCGCCATAGGAAATCAGACCACGACCATAGGTTTCAATCAGATCGCGATGAAAGGTTTTGACGAACATCTCACGCTGTTCATCGGTAGCCTCAGCACGATAGGTACCCATAACATTGCTGGCAATCCACTTGAAATCAATCACCCGGGTCAGCAGACAATCCAGCGAATCAAAGAAAGCCTGGGGATCATCGTCAAAGGTCTCGCGGTGTTCGTCAATCATCTGCAACAGGTCGTCGGTCACGGTCTCAATTAATTCATGGGGACTTTGTTCCGATGAGGTAACGGCATCATCCGCAGCCTGGGTAGCAATTGCATGACCCGACAAAAGAACAACGAGTGCGGGAAGCAATGTTTTTATCAACCTTTTGTACATGGCAATTTTCCTCAAGTTATTCGGACCTACTGGCTGAACAGCTGACCCTTGTTCGGCCACAGCCATTTGACATCAACAACGCAGCCAAGTGCCCAATTAGCTGGTTTGAAAAGGCATGCACTATACCATTGCCCCGCTATTTTCGAAATCCTTGAGAGCCAGGCAATTGGAGACCCGGTACATGGCGGCACTGATGGCCTCCCCCTGATCACTGCCAGTACTTACAGCATTACTTCGTTGCCGGTATACTTGGCAAAATATTTTGGGTAGCCAATGACCACCAGTAATTTTGCCGAAGCCGCACGCCGCACCATCCGTCTTGAAGCCGAAGCCGTCACCCTGCTCGAAGAGCGGATTGATGCAGCTTTTGACCGTGCCTGTGAGCTGATCATGCAGTGTACAGGTCGCGTCATTGTTACCGGCATGGGAAAATCGGGACATATCGGCAGGAAGATTGCCGCCAGTCTGGCGAGCACGGGAACCCCCGCTTTTTTCGTTCATCCTGGGGAAGCCAGCCATGGCGACCTTGGCATGATCACACGGGTTGATCTGGTGCTGGCATTATCCAATTCCGGAACCACCGCCGAAATCATTACCCTGCTACCACTCATTAAGCGTATGGGCCTTCCGCTGATCAGTATGACCGGCAACCCGGATTCGATTCTGGCTCAGGCTTCAGAGGCGCACCTGGATGTCCGGGTTCCCAGTGAGGCCTGCCCTCTGGGATTGGCACCTACCACCAGCACTACGGCAACGCTGGTCATGGGTGATGCCCTGGCAATTGCTCTGCTGGAGGCACGGGGTTTTACCGCCGAGGACTTCGCTTTTTCCCACCCGGGCGGTGCGCTCGGTCGAAAACTGCTACTCAAGGTGGAAACCATCATGCACAGTGGCGACGAGCTGCCCCGGGTGTTCGAGGACGCGCTACTGAAAAAAGCCCTCGTGGAAATGACCGCCAAAGGGTTTGGCATGACGACAGTGGTTAACCGCCAGGGAGAATTGGTCGGGGTATTTACCGACGGCGATCTGCGCCGGGCCGTCGATAACGATATCAATATCAATCAGAGCACGGTCCGTCAATTAATCAAGGGCAGCTGTAAGGCCGTTCATCGGGAACTGCTCGCGGCTGAGGCATTAAAAATCATGGAAGACAATAAAATTACGGCACTTGTTATTGAAGACGCCAACCACCATCCGATTGGGGTTCTCCATATGCACGACATCCTGCGCGCGGGAGTCATGTAACCATGTCAGCCCCGAACCTGAAAATCACCAGCAGAGCTCGTCAAATCCGGTTATTGCTATTGGATGTAGACGGAGTCCTGACCGATGGCCGCCTCTACTACGGCAACAATGGAGAGGAACTGAAATCGTTCAATATACAGGACGGTCTCGGGATCAAACTGTTACAGCGCAACGGTATCAAAGTCGGCATTATCACCGGCCGATCTTCAGCACTGGTGGCAAGACGGGCCGAAGAACTGGGTATCGACCTTGTCGTACAGGGAAGAGAGGACAAGCTGACCGCTCTGGAAGACTTGCTGGTTACTCACCCTTACCAGATGAATGAAATTGCCTTTCTCGGCGACGATCTTCCCGACCTGGCTGTCATCAGACGAGTGGGGCTGGGGGCCGCCGTGGCAAATGCCCGGCCAATTATTGCTGAACACGCACTCTGGCAGACCACCACCTGCGGTGGAGCCGGTGCTGTCCGGGAACTGGCCGAGCTGCTTTTGCAGGCTCAGGATAAACTGGAATCCACCTTTACGGACTACCTCTAGACTTATGCGCAATATTTTGATGACTGCCATGCTGCTCGCCTCAACAGGGATTTTCCTGTTGTTCTGGCTGTCACCACCAGAGGTATTTCTGAACAAGCCAAGCGCCGATGCAGAAGAATTACCTAAAGCAGACAGTTATATGAACAATATTGATACGGTAAATTTTGACAGGGATGGCAACCGGGCTTACACCCTCACAGCCACGGAGGCACGCCACTTTAATCGCGGCAACCGACTGGAACTGGAGAACCCCGGCATGGTGTCTTACAGTGAGCCGAACGAGGGTTCGGAACAGGCACCCCCATGGCATGTAACCTCCCAGAAAGGCACTATCTACAACGGGGGTGAGCGGGCTGTCCTGTCCGGTGAGGTCTATGCGTGGCAATCTGTTAAAAAAGGCGGCAAGAATGAATTTCTCACCAGCAAATTAACCATATTCCCTGAGACCAATATTGCCGAAACCGGCCTTCCTGTGACCATTAAAACACCTCGGGGAGAGACCACTGGCACAGGCATGTGGGCAGATCTTAATGATGAGATATTCAAACTGCTATCAAAAGTAAAGGGGATTCACCGTGCGCCATAATTTATTCATTCTGCTGCTACTGGCAGCATGTCATTCCTCCAGTCTGGCGCTACCCAGCGACGCACAACAGCCTATCAATATTGAATCGGACAGAGCCGAACGATACGAGAAAACCGGCACAACGATCTACGAAGGCGCTGTCGTTATTACCCAGGGAACCATCAAAATCCACGCGGACAAGGTCACCGTCTACACGGCAAACAACCAGGTCGTTCGAATTGTCTGCGTGGGAAAGCCTGCCCGCTACCAACAACAACCGAACCCCAACGACAACATGATGTACGCCAAGGGTGACACTATTGAATACCATCTGGCCAGCGACCGTATTGATCTACTGAAAAATGCCAGCGTTGAGCAAAATGGCACCGTTATCACCGGTGAAAAAATCAACTATGACCTGAAGGCAGAGGTAGTCAAGGCGAGCAGTGGCGACAATCCCCGCCAGCGAATCCAAATGGTCATTCCACCCAACAAGCAAAAGGATGCAAACTGAATGGCTATCCTTAAAGCGTCAAACCTGATCAAAAGCTATAAAAGAAGGCCGGTGATTCGCGATGTCTCCCTCACCGTCGAAAGCGGTGCGATCGTGGGATTGCTCGGGCCTAACGGTGCTGGCAAAACCACCTGCTTTTACATGATTGTCGGGCTGGTTCATCAAGATGGCGGTTCTGTTCATATCGATAATGAAGACATCACTTCTCTGTCCATGCACGGCAGGGCCCGAAAAGGGCTTGGCTATCTCCCGCAAGAGGCCTCCATTTTTCGCAAGATGACCGTGGAGAATAATATTCTGGCGATCCTGGAAACCAGAAAAGATCTCGACAAACAACAGCGAGCGAAAAAGCTGGAACAGCTGCTCCAGGAGTTCCATATCAGCCATATCCGCAACACCCTTGGCATGAGTCTCTCGGGAGGAGAGCGTCGCAGAGTGGAAATTGCTCGCGCACTGGCCATTGAGCCAGCCTTTATTCTTCTGGACGAACCCTTTGCCGGGGTCGACCCGATTTCAGTCAACGATATCAAACAGATCATCCGTCATTTACGCGATATAGGTATTGGTGTCCTGATCACAGACCACAACGTACGCGAGACACTCGATATCTGCGAACATGCTTATATCGTTGGTGAAGGACAGGTTATTGCCGAGGGACAGGCCACCGATATTGTCGCCAACCAGCAGGTACGGGATATCTATCTCGGCGAAGACTTTATGCTTTGATGGGACGTACCACCGCGCAGCGATTGTGCAAAGCGGCACACATTTTGCTTGTCTCTCCCCCCGGAGGCAGACTACACTTTCCGTGTGAACATTTTCGTAACAACTCTCTATACGCAGTCATAACATGAAAGCCAGCTTGCAACTGAAAATCGGCCAGCAGCTGACGATGACCCCTCAGCTACAGCAGGCCATCCGCCTGTTGCAATTATCCTCTCTCGACTTGCACCAGGAAATCCAGCAGAACCTCTACGATAACCCACTGCTTGAGCTTGCCGAAGAATCCGAGAACCTGGCCGCAGAAACGGCCACCGGGAAAAATGAAGATATCGACAGTGCAACCCGTGATCTCAACAGCAGTGAATGGGACAGTAAAATACCCACTGACCTGCCAGTCGACGCTAATTGGGACGATATTTACCAACCCAGTACCACCATTAGAAACACCGGTGCGGACACACGGGACTTTGACAGCGTTCACAACGTCACAGAGTCGCTTCAGGACCACCTGATCTGGCAACTTAATCTGACGCCGATGTCTCCCAAGGATTACCTGATCGGTGAAATAATCATCGATTCAATTGATAGCCGGGGCATGCTGACGGCACCGGTTGAAGAAATCTGGGCCGCGCTGGACGACGAAATTGAGCTGGATGAAGTGCTCGCTGTAGTGCACCGCATTCAGCAGTTTGACCCACCTGGTGTTGCAGCCACCAGCCTCGCCGAATGTCTTCTGATCCAGCTGAACCAGTTCTCTCCGGATACACCGCTGATTAACGAGGCCATCCAGCTCGTCACCGACCACCTGGAACTGGTTGGACAGCGCAATTTTCGACAAATGGAAAAAATCACCGGTCTGTCCCACGAGATACTCGAGGGTGCCATCCTGCTAATCCAGACGTTGTCTCCCAACCCCGGTGACGCCATTCGAAACGATGATATCGAGTACGTGGTACCCGATGTTCGGGTCACCAAAGTCGATAATCACTGGAAAGTTTCCCTCAATGAGGACATCACCCCTCGCCTGAGTATCAATCAACAGTACGCCCAGTTGATTCGCAGAGCCGATTCCAGTCAGGACAACACCTTCCTCAAGAATCACCTCCAGGAGGCCAAATGGTTTCTGCGCAGCATGGAAAGCCGCAATGACACCCTGATGCGCGTCACCAGCTGCATCATTGAATTACAACAGGGCTTTCTGGAACAGGGACCCGTGGCGATGAAGCCCATGGTGCTGGCAGATATTGCCGAACGACTGGAACTGCACGAATCCACTATTTCGAGGGTGACCACCCAAAAGTACATCGACACACCGCAGGGTGTTTTTGAACTCAAGTATTTCTTCTCCAGCCACGTCTCGACCGACGCTGGCGGGGAGTGTTCATCAACTGCCATTCGCGCTATGCTGAAAAAAATGGTAAGCGCTGAAAATCCGGGCAAGCCCCTCAGTGACAACAAACTGACAGCACTGCTTCAGGAGATGGGTATTCAGGTTGCCCGACGCACTGTTGCCAAATACCGCGAGGGGATGGGTATCCCCTCTTCCAGCGAAAGAAAACGCTACAACCCCAACACCTAACACCCATTAAGGAGAACCGCATGCAATTGAACATCAGCGGACATCATCTCGATATCACTGATCCGATCAAAGACTATGTCACTACCAAATTATCCAAACTGGAGCGTCACCACGACGGCATCACCAGCACGAATGTGATTCTCTCAGTTGACAAATTGATCCAGAAAGCTGAAGCAACAGTCCATGTCAGCGGCGGTGAATTCTTTGCCGATTCCGAGCATGAAGATCTTTATGCCGCTATCGACATGCTGACCGACAAGCTGGACCGACAGTTGATCAAGCACAAGGAAAAGAACCGCGGTAGATAACACTCATGAAACTGATTGATGTACTCACCCCTGAAAACACCGTTGCCAGCGCCGAGGGCGGTAGCAAAAAAAGGGTACTGGAAAACCTTTCCGTCTTCCTGACAGAACGCATGGAAGGGGTTAACGCAGACGACCTTTACCAGAGCCTGCTGGCAAGAGAGCGATTGGGCAGCACCGGGATAGGAGAAGGTGTTGCCATCCCCCACTGTCGTTTGGCAGGCTGTGAAAAAATTACCGGGGCACTTGTCAAACTGGCTGATGCCGTCGATTTCGATGCCATTGATGGAGAGCCGGTAGATCTGATCTTTGCACTAATCGTACCCGAGGAGCAAAACGACGAACACCTGCAGGTCCTCTCTTCCATTGCCGAATTACTTCAGGACGAAACGGTTCGCAATGCATTGCGGCAGGCCAGCAGTGATCAAGATCTCTTCCGGATAGCAACCGGCAATGATGGTGACTGAGGTGAAAGACTAATGCGACTGGTGGTGGTAAGTGGGCGTTCCGGATCTGGCAAGAGTACCGCACTGAACGTTCTCGAAGATGTCGGTTTTACCTGTATTGACAATCTTCCCGCCAGTTTGCTTCCCGGTCTTTTTCAGAAAGCCATCAACGCCAAGAGCCAACACTGGCTGGAAAAAATTGCGGTGGGAATCGATGTCCGCAACCTGGGCGAAGACCTTGACCAACTACCAAAAATTCTTGCGGAGCTGAAATATTCGGGCATCAATTATGAAGTGCTTTTTCTCGATGCCAGAAATTCCGTCATTATCCAGCGTTTCAGTGAAACACGTCGCAAGCACCCCCTCACCAATGACCGGGTGGATATCCACGAAGCCATAGAACTCGAAACCACCCTGCTGGACCCGATTGCCTCAATTGCAGATCGCAGAATTGATACCAGCACCATGACTCTGCACCAGCTGCGCGATGTCATCAAACAACAAATTGCCCCCCACAGCAGAGATGACATGGCTGTCATGTTTGAATCCTTTGCCTTTAAACGCGGAGTGCCAGTCAACGCGGATTTTGTCTTTGACGTTCGCTGCCTGCCAAACCCCCACTGGAAACAGGAATTAAGGCCCTTTACCGGCAATGACCAGCCAGTGATCGAATTTCTCGAATCGCAACCGGAAGTCATCGACATGACTAATGATATCAAGCAGTTTCTGTCCCGCTGGACACCGTCATTTCTTGCCAATAATCGCAGCTATCTAACCATTGCAGTGGGCTGCACCGGGGGACAGCACCGCTCAGTCTACATATCCAGCGTTCTAGCCAGACATTTCAGCAGCACAATGCCGAATGTACAGGTCCGGCACAGAGAACTGGCCTGACGAGCGCCATCACGAGAAGGCTGTTATGTCAAAAATAATCTGTACAGAAATCACCATTGTGAACCGTCTAGGGCTGCATGCTCGAGCAGCCGCAAAGCTGGCTTCGACTGCCGGAAAATATGGCTGCGCCATCAAAACCGGGCGCAGTCCCGACAAACTGGTGGACGCCAAAAGCGTGATGTCACTGATGTTGCTTGCCGCGACCCAGGGCACCTCTCTCCATTTCATTTTCGAAGGCAGTGATGCGGAGCGCGCCCATCGCGATATCGAACAGTTAATCGGCAACCGATTCGAGGAAGAGCACTAACCGCGCCGCCTACCAACCAGACCACTGTATAATTTTGTCACGCCCACCTATACACTATCCGCCTTCAAACTGACAGTCAGGGAAAACTTCTCAGATGCAGGGGCCTAACGAAAAATTCAGCCATTTGTCCAGGCTCGCCAGCATCAACGAAATGATGAATTCGAGCGATGTGCGCCTGCTCCGGCACATGCTCAATAACCTTTCTCCCGGCGATATCGCTGACCAGATAGAGTCTGCACCACCTAAAGCCCGGCGGGTATTATGGGACCTGGTTGACCGGGAGCTGGAAGGCGAAGTGATCGGTGAGCTCAGCGAGGAACTTCGCGGTGAAATCCTTAGTGAAATGGAAAGTCACGAGGTCGCCTCACTCACTGAAGGTCTTGATCCCGACGATATTGCGGACATTCTGCAGCAACTCCCCGACCAGGTAATACCAGAAGTACTCCAGGCGATGAGCAGCCAGGACAGGCTGCGGGTCGAGCGAGTACTCACTTACAATGAAGATACCGCCGGCGGGTTGATGAATACGGACACCATCACTGTCCGGCCCGATCTGACGATTGATGTGGTTTTGCGCTATCTGCGCCGCCATGAAGAAATTCCGGATATCACCGATAATATTTTTGTGGTGAACAGGGAAGATACTTTTCTCGGCACATTACCGCTCACCAAACTGCTGACCGCGAGCCCAAATATCACCGTGCGCGAGATGATGGTAACTGATGCACAGGCCATCACAGCCGATATGCCCGATTCGCAGGTTGCACTGCTGTTTGAAAAGAATGACTGGGTTTCAGCTCCAGTGGTAGGCGCGGACCACAAACTGCTTGGCCGAATCACCATCGATGACGTGGTAGACGTGATTATCGAGGATGCCGCCCACTCATTGTTAGGGTTGGCCGGTCTCAGCGATGAAGAAGAGACGTTTGCTTCGGTTAAACGCACGGCACCCCGTCGGGCCGTTTGGCTCGGGATGAACCTGATAACCGCTATCCTCGCCTCCTCGGTGATCAACATTTTCGAAGCCACGATTGAAAAGGTCGTCGCGCTGGCTATCCTGATGCCCATCGTCGCCAGCATGGGTGGTGTTGCTGGTAGTCAGACTCTCACCGTGGTTATTCGGGGCATGGCACTGGGACAGATCAGCAAAAACAATATGCGCTGGTTACTGAGCAAGGAATTTGCCGTCGGGGCATTGAATGGCATGCTATGGGCACTGGTCATGGGCGGCGTTGCTGCTCTCTGGTTTAACGACCCGATCATAGCCTTCATCATTGCTGCCGCCATGGCTATCAACCTCATCTCCGCCGCTGTTGCAGGCACGTTGCTGCCGGTGTTTCTAAAAAAATGCCGTATCGACCCCGCTCTGGCGGGGAGCGTCGCTCTCACCACGGTTACAGATGTGGTGGGTTTTCTCTCGTTTCTGGGTCTCGCCACCCTGTTTTATAGCTAACCATCATGATTGAAGATTCTTTTCCAGACCGTCTGCCAGACGAAGAACCACCCAAAAGCAAATCGGCCGTCAAGCGCGAGATGATCGCACTGCAAAAGCTCGGTGAAGAGCTCGTGGATCTAGCCCCGGCCAAACTGGCCAAGGTCACCATGCCAGAAGAACTTGCCGAAGCCGTGATGTTGGCGAGACGGCTAAAAAATCGCGAGGGTCGACGACGCCAACTACAATATATTGGCAAAATCATGCGTGTTATTGACAGCGAGGGCATACGACGGGAGCTTGAGAGCTTTCATCACGACAGTCAGGTTTTTCGCCAGCAGTTTCAACGGCTGGAGAACTGGCGCGACAGACTGATCAGTGAGGGCGACTCCGCACTAGAAGAGCTGATTAGCGATATACCGGGACTGGACCGACAGCACTTGCGCCAGTTAATCAGACAGGCCCAGCGCGACGCATCCCAACAAAAACCACCGGCAGCCAGTCGCAAATTGTTTCAGTACCTTCGGGATAACTGTCAGTGAGTTCGTCCAGCGACCCGGAGAAGTGCTCTATCGGCTTTTCCCGGAAGCGAATATCCGGCGACAACCCTGTTTTCCGATGTCCCTGGGCTGGCAATGATCCACTCTATCAGGACTATCATGATCAGCAATGGGGTGTACCCTGTCGCGATGACCAAAAGCTGTTTGAATTTCTGGTACTTGAAAGTGCTCAGGCCGGTCTCGCATGGATCACCATTCTCAGAAAGCGCGAACACTATCGACGAGCCTTTGCCGAATTTCGACCGGAGCAGGTAGCCAGCTTCAATCAGCAAGATGTTGCGCAGCTGCTGCAGAATAGGGGTATTGTGAGAAATCGACTGAAGATTGAAAGCGCTGTCAGTAATGCCCGTCTATTTCTGGACATTCAGGCACAATTCGGCAGTTTTGCAGATTACCTGTGGGGCTTCGTCGACAACCGTTCGATTCAGAACCATTGGCAGGATACCGACGCTGTCCCCGCGACTACCCCGCTATCGGACACTATCAGCAGGGACATGAAAAAACGCGGCTTCCGATTTTTTGGCAGCACCATCTGTTATGCCTACCTGCAGGCTACCGGGTTGGTCAACGACCACCTGATCGGCTGCTTTCGCCACCGGCAATGCCACGATCTTTAATCGTGGCTCCTCCCTGATAGTTCTCAGTTTTTGCCGGCACGCTTGCGTTCGTTCTCGCTCAGGAGCTTTTTGCGCAAACGAATGTGGTGGGGGGTTACCTCTACCAGCTCATCTTCGGCAATAAACTCCAGCGCCTGCTCAAGGGTATGTCGAACCGGCGGGCTGAGCACCAGGTTCTCATCGGTACCGGCCGCCCTGATATTGGTCAGCTGCTTGGCCTTGGTGGGGTTCACTGGCAAATCATTGTTGCGGGAATGCAGACCAATAATCTGCCCTTCATAGACCTCGGCACCGTGACCGAGGAACAAACGACCACGATCCTGCAGGGTGAACAGGGCATAAGCCAGTGTCTTGCCCTTGGTCATGGAGACCAGCACCCCGTTCTGGCGACCGGCCATGTCACCCTGTTTCACTGGACCGTAGTGATCAAAAATGCTGGTCATGATGCCGGAACCACTGGTCAGCGTCAGAAAGTGTGAGCGAAAGCCAATCAGGCCTCTAGAGGGCACCATAAATTCGAGTCGGACACGGCCTTTACCGTCGGGTTCCATGTTGGTCATATCCGCCTTGCGAAACCCCAACTCCTCCATTACCGCACCCTGATGCCGGTCTTCAATATCAATCACGACTTGCTCAAAAGGTTCGTGAACCTCGCCATCCACATCTTTCTGGATCACTTCGGGGCGCGACACACCCAGCTCGAAACCCTCCCGGCGCATGTTTTCAATCAATACCGACAGGTGTAATTCACCGCGTCCGGACACCACAAATTTGTCGGGGGTCTCCCCCTGCACAACCCGCAGTGCCACATTGTGAATCAGCTCCTGATCCAGCCGCTCCCGGATATTTCTTGAGGTAATGTATTTGCCATCCTGACCGGCGAACGGGGAATCGTTTACCTGAAAAGTCATGCTGACGGTGGGCTCGTCAACACTCAGTGGCACCATCGCTTCCGGCTTGTCCGGGCTACAGATGGTGTCGGAAATGTTCAATTTGTCGATACCGGTGATACAGACAATATCACCCGCTTCGGCCTGCTCCACCTCGAATCGTTCCAGACCGCGATAACCCATCACCTGTAATACGCGACCGCGCCGGGTTTTACCCTCGCGATCAACCACCACCACTTGCTCGTTGGTTTTGAGTTTGCCACGGGTAATTCGACCGATGCCGATAACCCCCACGTAACTGCTGTAATCCAGGGCACTGATTTGCATTTGCAGTGGGCCATCGCGGTTCACTGCCGGTGCTTTGACCTTATCCACGACCATCTGGAACAGCGGTGTCATATCTTCCGCCAGATCATCCGGCTCATTACCGGCAACGCCATTCAGCGCCGAGGCATACATAATGGGGAAGTCCAGTTGTTCATCGGTGGCACCGAGACGATCAAAGAGATCAAATACCTGATCGACGACCCAATGGGGACGGGCGCCGGGGCGATCCACCTTGTTGACCACAAGAATCGGATGGAGCCCTTGCTCGAAGGCCTTTTGGGTAACAAACCGGGTCTGCGGCATAGGGCCGTCAACCGCGTCCACCAGCAACAATACGGAGTCCACCATCGACAGAACCCGCTCGACCTCACCGCCAAAGTCAGCGTGGCCGGGAGTATCGACGATATTGATCCGGTAACCGTTCCATTCGATGGCCGTGTTTTTGGCCAGAATGGTAATACCGCGCTCACGCTCCTGATCATTGGAATCCATGACCCGTTCGGCACCCATGGCTTTGCGGTCCAGCGTACCGGATTGTTGCAACAGACGGTCCACCAAGGTGGTTTTACCGTGGTCAACGTGGGCGATAATGGCGATATTGCGGAGATTTTCGATCACAGGATTTCTCGGTCGGTAAAAAATAGGCGCGGATTATAGCGGTTATAGCGCCAGAACGCAGGGATTTCTTCAACACCGTACTCAGATCTACCCACAAATGGCAAGGGCCATCATGGAAAGCCGTTTTAGTCAGGAACTCCAACCGGGATGCCCCGAACAACTTTGATGAAACCCGACAAACAAACAGGGCGAGGGGACCCAGCCGACGCCGGCCAGTGACTGCAAATCGACATCCCAATCCGAGAGCCATATACTGCTCAGCAATTTACGCACACCATATATAAGGATCTTATTTTGGTGGTTCAACAGCAAAAATTTGCTGTCAGTCTCATGGAGCATCTGGTCACAGCGACGTTTGTCCTCGACCGGGAGGGTTATGTCGTCATCTGGAACAAATCCTGTGAGCGACTCACCGGTGTCAGGGCCGAGGAAGTGCTTGGGACACGGGACCACTGGAAGGCTTTCTATGCAAAGCAACGGCTCTGTCTCGCTGATGTACTGGTGCAGGAACGAACAGCTGAGCTCGATCAGCTCTACGCGGTTCACGCACAACTCTCAATCTATGGGGAAGGCTATAAAGCCGAAAACTGGTGCGTTATGCCCCGCATCGGTTCACGACTCTATCTCACGGTGGATGCGGGTCCTATCTACGATGCCCACGGCAGTCTGATCGCCGTTGTTCAAACGATCAGGGACAATACCGACTATAAAAATGCCCAGTCAAAACTGGAGAAAATGGCCATCACCGACGAGCTTACCGGCCTCTATAACCGGCGCTATTTTACCGACCATCTCGACATGGAATGGCGACGGGGTATGCGCAGCCGGGAACCGCTGGCACTGATTTTCCTGGATATCGATTACTTCAAGCAATACAACGACCACTACGGGCACATGGTTGGCGATGACTGCCTGAAATCCATTGCCACCACCATACAGCACAGCCTGCTACGCGCCACCGACATGGCTACCCGCTATGGCGGTGAGGAGTTTTGCATCCTGCTGCCCAACACCTCACTGACCGGAGCCCTGAAAGTAGCGGCCCAGGTCCAGGCGAACATCAAGAGACTGCAAATTCCACACGCCGACAGCCCCATATCATCGTCGATAACTATCAGCGCCGGTGTCGCCAGCCTGGTCCCCACTACGGAAGAAAGCTCCTCACGGCTGACCTCTCTGGCCGACAAAGCCCTTTATGAGGCCAAGGGCAGGGGGCGAGATCAGACAGTTGCCAGCGATACCTGTTAGCTGCGGCACTGAATAAAAAACGCCTGCTCCACCGACAAATTGTGCATGAAGTCCGCTGAATGCAATGATCACGACAAAGCGGACACAGGGACATGCTTTTTCAATTGTGGGCTACCTGCCCCCTGTTACGGAAAGCCGGCTCATATTGCTTGTTGCGACATGTTTCCGCTCGAAAATTAGCTGAGCGGCCAACCGATCAATAAAACCGTTATTGTGACTGCGCCGATAAGCAGGTTCATCGGAACCCCTACCCGGAGAAAGTCCGAAAAGCGGTAGCCACCCGGCCCATAAACCATCAGATTTGTCTGGTAGCCCAAAGGCGTCGCAAAGCTTGCCGAGGCCGCCATGATAATGGCGAAAATAAAAGGTTCGTTGTTCAAACCAGCCTGCCCTGTCATTTCCAACACGATCGGCAACACCAGTACGGCCGAGGCATTGTTGGTAATCAGCTCGGTCAGAATTGATACCAGCAGATAGCAGAGTATCAGCAGCAACCAGGGCTTACCGGAACCCAGCTGGATCATATTGTCGGCAAGAAATGCCGCCACTCCGGTTTTCTCCAGCGCCATACCCAGTGCAAACGCCGCTGCGATTGTCACTATAACCATCATGTCGATATTTTTTTCCGCCTGGCTGACCGAGCAGCAACCGCTGAGAATCATCAGCAAACTACCGAGCAGCGCGGCGTTAAGCATACTGGTCAGGCCCAGTCCCGCCAGAGCGACGATACCCCCCAGAATAGACCAGGACAGGTAGGCACGCTCGTGTCTAGGAGGATCGGTATTCCGCTCGTTGACTAACAGAAAATCCTTGTTATAGCGCTGACGGCTGACGAATGCGGGCCGGGCTTCGAGTAACAGAGTATCGCCCACTGCCAGCTCAATCGTACCCAGATTCCCCTGAACCCGCTCACCATGCCGCGCAACAGCAAGCACCACTGCGCCATAGCGACTCCGAAATCCAGAATCCCGTATGGCATGCCCCACCGCATCGCAGTGGGGAGATACGACCACCTCTACCAGACGCCGCTCAGCGCGGTCAGTATCCAGAGACAATCCTTCCTCATTTTCCGTCGATGGCACCAGACCATTGATACGGAGTAGATCTGAAATCGCCTCCGTATCACCGGCGAACACCAGGCGGTCCCCACCCTGCAGTTTTTCCTCAGAGGGAACGGCGGTCACCACGGTGCCACCCCGTTCGATTTCCACAAGATAAACGCGTCTCAAATGCCGCAGCCCTGCACTTGCCACCGTTTTACCGACCAATGGGCCATCTTTCGCAACGGAAACTTCCAGCGTGAATTCGCGCAGATTGCCAAAAGCCTGCTGATCACCGCGATCTGGCAGCCACTTGGGGAAAAATAGCCAGATAAAAAACAGCCCAATAACAGCGACCGGGAATCCCACAGCAGTGATAGAAAACAACGAAAATCCCGCTTCACCCGTCAACACCTGATATTGACCATTGACCACCAGATTGGTGCTGGTACCGATAAGGGTCAGGGTACCGCCCAGAATTGCCGTATAGCTAAGCGGGATCATCAATTTGGATGGCGCAATATTGATTTGTCGCGACCAGGCATGAATGGCCGGAATCATCGTGGCGACAACAGGCGTGTTGTTTAAAAAGCCGCTCAGCAACGCCACAGGTGCAAACATCCTGGTCAAGGCAGACCGGACGGTTTTAGGCCGCCCCAGGAAACGGTTCACCAGCAGATCAATCCCACCGGATCCATGCAGCCCTGCTGCCACCACAAACATCGCCGCGACAGTGATAACACCGCTATTACTGAACCCTGACAGCGCTTCAGTGGCAGTCAAGATGCCAGTGACGCTCAGTATGCTCAGCACCACCATCATCACCAGATGGGGTCCAATCCGGGTGGTTGCCAATATCAGCAAAGCGCCCAGTGTCAACGCCAATGATAAAATGCCTTGCCAGTCCATAAATTTCACTTCGCCTGCTCAGAGTGAGCAAGGGTAGAGGCATTATTAATATTCACAAAGAATAAAAAATTATCTGCGGGTACATTTAAGATATATAGAGCTTTTCGAAGCCTTTGCACCCTTTATTTTCGGGCAGGGCGATAAACGCCCACATTGCAGAAACCCTGCTCTATCAGGTGCTCCGCATGCAGTCGGCTCATCACCCCCCTGTCACAATACAGCACATACCGGGAGGCCTGTTTCAGCTCGCGGAACCGGCCCTGCAATGTATAAAAAGGCATCAGCTCTACCTCTGCTTCAGGCACATTCAATGGCCGGGAATAAACCTCCTCAGGATGGCGAATGTCCAGGATCACTGAGTCCGGTGGTGGGTTTTCAAAGACATCCAGAGGAATGATGCCGTTATCGTTCAGCACCTCATCGATGGTCTGGACACGAGCATGGGCGAGCGCGTGCTCTAATACGCTGAAATCAAATTTCTCCTCTTCGTGAGCGACCTTCTGGCCCGTCGCACGAGTGGTGGGCCTGACCGAAATAACACCACAGTATTCAGGCATATTGGCCGCAAAACCTTCCACTCCTATGGCCCGGGCAATATCGATGATTTCACCTTTGTCAGCGGTGATCAGTGGCCGGAGGACCAGCGCATCAGTCACCGCATCAATAACCGCGAGATTGGCCAGTGTCTGACTTGATACCTGGGCAACGCTCTCACCCGTCACCAGTGCATCAATTTTAAGCTCCCTGGCGACTTCACTGGCGACGCGCAGCATCATACGCTTCAGAACAACCCCCATTTCCGCATTGCCAACCCTGGTCAGGATTTCCTCCACCACACCGGCGAACGGGATTGTTATAAAGTGCACTTGGTGGGAACTGGCATATTTCTGCCACAGATAAGAGGCCACCTGTTTTACCCCCACCTCATGATTTCGTCCACCCAGATTAAAAAACAGATAATGTGTGCACAGGCCCCGCTTGATAGTGAGGTAACTGGCCACAGAGGAATCAAACCCACCCGACAGTAGTGAAATTACTGCATCCTGGGTACCAAGAGGGAAGCCACCCAACCCGGGATAAACCGCTTGAACCACATAAAGCTCGTTGTGACGGATCTCCAGACGGACGGTGACATCCGGCTGCTTAAGATTAACGCGGGCTGAGTCACAGTGGCTCAGCAGGGCAGCACCGACATAACGCTCGAGATCACTGGACTTGAACCCATGTTCGCCAACCCGTTTCACGCGAACAGCAAAACTTTTGTTATCCAGGCGACCCCGCCAAAAAGTCAGTGTTTTTTCAACTACATCGTCAAAATCTCCCAGCGGATAGCGCTGTATTCGGGCAAATTTGGCGATTCCTGGGGTTCTGCCCAACAGATCTACAACCTGGCGGGCCAGCTCCTCGTCGGCAGGGCCGACGACCTGAACTTTCTCCCAGTCCTGTTGAAGATGGATGGCAGGATTGATGTTCAATAGTAATTTGCGAAGATTATCCCTCAGCTGGCGGGTCATACGCTTGCGGACAGGGGGACTCTTAATGGTAATCTCGGGGAAAAGCTTGACGATAAAATGCATGGGGATAATGACGGTAGCTCGTGTTTAATGGCCCAAGATTATATTACAAATGTGGCCAAATCCGCTTATCATGAAACACTGCAACCGGACCCAAGCAATTCGCACTATTTTAGTGCAAAATTTATAAAATAGATTCCAATATGGTGCAAAAGACCGTCTTGCCAAACTGATAACCTGTTGTTTTACTTGGCTGATACCAATGGCATGGCTTTTGCTTCATATTGGCACATTGCTTGCAAACCATTAAAACAAAACCATTGAACTAACGATATACTCAACCCAGAGCTGCCGCTTTCGGCAACCCTACAAAACCGGATATCCACACTTGGAGGAGCCAATGTCCAATAAAACTCTTAACCTGATCAAAGAGAGTGAATCTCGCTGGGTAGACCTGCGTTTCACCGACACAAAAGGTAAAGAACAACACGTCACCATTCCCTCAAAGTCTGTCGATGAGGAGTTTTTTGAAACCGGACAAATGTTTGATGGCTCATCCATTGCTGGCTGGAAAGGCATCAACGAATCAGACATGGTCCTGATGCCCGACGACAGCACAGCCATTCTCGATCCCTTCTCGGACGACAGCACCGTCATTCTTCGCTGTGATATCCTGGAACCCAACACCATGACTGGTTATGAGCGCGATCCTCGCTCTGTAGCCAAGCGCGCCGAGCAATACCTGGCCGCCACCGGCCTTGGGGATACCGCTTTTTTTGGCCCCGAACCCGAGTTCTTTGTTTTCGATGACATCAAGTGGGGCATCGACATGAGTGGCTGCTTTGTCAAAATCAGCTCAGAGGAAGCCGCCTGGTCCACAGGAAATGAATACGCTGAAGGCAATATGGGTCACCGCCCCCGTGTGAAAGGTGGATATTTTCCGGTACCCCCGATTGACTCACTGCACGACCTCCGGGCTGCCATGTGTACTGCAATGGAACAAATGGGCCTGGATGTGGAAGTACACCACCACGAAGTGGCCACTGCTGGTCAATGTGAGATCGGCGTGAAATTCAGCACGCTGGTCAAGAAAGCGGATGAAACCCAAATACTTAAATACTGTGTTCACAACGTGGCCCATGCCTATGGAAAAACAGCCACATTCATGCCCAAGCCCATTGTTGGTGACAATGGCTCCGGCATGCATTGTCACCAGTCTTTCTGGAAAGACGGCGTCAACCAGTTTGCCGGTGACGGTTACGCAGGCCTGTCCGAAACGGCCCTGTATTATATCGGCGGCATCATCAAGCACGCCAAAGCCCTTAACGCATTCACCAATCCCGGCACCAACTCCTACAAGCGTCTGATTCCGGGCTTTGAGGCACCAGTGATGCTCGCCTATTCGGCCCGGAACCGTTCTGCTTCAATCCGCATTCCCTACGTTGCATCGCCCAAAGGAAAACGCGTTGAGGCCCGCTTCCCCGACCCGATTGCCAATCCCTACCTGGCTTTTGCTGCCATGTTGATGGCCGGTCTCGACGGCGTACAAAACAAGATTCACCCTGGCGACCCTGCAGACAAGGATCTCTATGACCTGCCCCCGGAAGAAGCCGCCGCGATCCCGCAAGTTTGTGGCAGCTTGCGTGAAGCACTGAGCAACCTCGATGAAGACCGAGCTTTCCTCACCGCTGGTGGTGTCTTTACCGATGACATGATCGATGCCTACATTGAGCTGAAAATGCAGGAAGTTTACCGGGTTGAGCACACCACTCACCCGATAGAGTTCGACATGTATTACTCGGTTTAAGCAGAAGATCTGCTCTTAGCTGCTGTAGCTGAGTAAATAAAAAAGCCCGTCATTTTCGAATGGCGGGCTTTTTCTTTTGTCAAAGCAGAGTTAGTCTTGAAAACTATTCGTAGGGAGAAAGCCATGTCACTGCAGAAAAGTAAAACCGTTATCGCATTGTTGGCACTGATGCTTTCACTGACCGTTGCTGCTCAGGTCTATCGCACTGTGGATGAAAAGGGCAATGTTAAATACACCGATCAGCCTCCTGCCAATGATACATCTGCTGAAGAGCTCACTTTGCCCTCAATCAACACACAGCCCGCCTTGGCACCGAAAAAACCTGCCAGAAATAGCCAAAAAGAGGAAGTCAGTTATAAGGAAGTCGTCATTCTATCACCCGCTCAGGACTCCACGATCCCGCCCGGGCAGCTTGAGGTGGTGGTACAGGTATACCTAGAACCCGCACTTAGATCGGGGCACCGGGTACAATTACTACACAATGGCCAGCCCCACGGCCCAGCAGTTCCGGCCACATCATTCGTGATAGATTCACTGATACGCGGCAAACATACTCTCCAAGCACAGGTGGTTGACGGCTCCGACAACCAACTTGGCCAGTCAGACATCATTACCATCCATGTCAAACGCCACTCCATATTGCACAACCCCTAGCAGAGCACCATGTTGGTGCAAAATAACAATTCTTTAACTACACTCTAGCCACATGCACCGGGGTTCAGGCACCTTACAGCCACAACAAAGCTGGCCCAGTAATTGCTATGTATTTACTGGTACTGAACCATAAAGAGGCAATACTGCCCAGTCTGTAAGAAGCCGTAATGAAGCAGAGAGATGACTGACCACCAGCTCCACCACCTATTACTGGATAATCTCAGCACGGCTGTGCTATTGCTGAATGACGAGCTGGATATATGCTACTTGAATCCTGCTGCAGAAAGTCTCCTGGCAGTGAGCGCCATGCGCTTCTGCGGAAACTCCGTTAACACCCTTTTTGATACCGGGGACGGTACTTACGATTCGCTAAAAGAGGCCCTGGCGACCAACCACCCCTTTACCCAGCGACAGGCACCATTAACGCTTCCTGACCAATCACATATCACAGTGGATTTTACCGCCACACCCATACAAACAACCTCGGCCGAAATGTTGCTGCTGGAAATGCAACCCATGGATCGGCTGATGAAAATCAATCGTGAAGAGGCACTCATCACTACTCACGATACTACCCGGAATCTGGTGCGGGGGCTCGCCCATGAAATAAAAAATCCGCTGGGCGGTATCCGTGGTGCCGCACAATTACTCTCGGAAGATTTGCATGATCAACCGGAGCTAAGGGAGTACACAGATATTATCTCCGCTGAAACAGACCGCCTGTGTAACCTTGTCGATCGATTGCTCGGCCCCAACACCATGCCAAAGTTTCTACCGGTAAACATTCATGAGGTTCTTGAGCATGTCGCCGCGCTCGCTGAGGCAGAAACCCGGGGCAGCATCCTGATCAAACGCAACTATGACCCGAGCATTCCCGAAATCAGCGGTGATAGGGGACAACTGATCCAGGCAATGCTCAATATCGTCCGCAATGCGGTCCAAGCCTTGCGCAATAGCCCCCAAAAGCGGCCTGCCATCAAGCTCAGAACGCGAATACAACGTCAGTTCACCATCGGCAAAACACATCACAAGGTCGTGTGCCGAATTGACATTACGGACAACGGCCCGGGGATACCCGAAAATCTCATGGACCGTATTTTCTTTCCGATGATCAGCGGCCGCGCCGAGGGCAGCGGCCTGGGCTTACCCATTGCCCAATCAGCTATCCACCTTCATCACGGCTTGATCGAGTGTGATAACGAGCGTGGTGAAACACGTTTCACGATCTATCTACCTTTGGATGCATAACAAATGGACAAACGAACTGTATGGATAGTCGATGACGACCGTTCAATCCGCTGGGTAATGGAGAAAGCACTGAGTCGTGCAGATCTCGATGTCACCAGCTTTGAAAATGCCAGCGAACTGATCGCCAAACTCGACAAGCAACAGCCCGACACCATCATCAGCGACATCCGCATGCCAGGTATTGACGGCCTTCAACTACTGCAACGGATTCACACCAGCAACCCGGCACTGCCGGTAATTATCACGACGGCTCACTCTGACCTGGACAGTGCGGTAGCGGCCTATCAGGGGGGCGCCTTCGAGTATCTACCCAAACCATTCGACCTCGACGAACTCGTTGCGGTGACCAATAGAGCCATTAATTTTGTCACAGAACAGAATCGCAAGCCGGTTGAGAACGACATTGACATCAGCGGTGAAATTATCGGTGAAGCGCCGGCCATGCAGGAGGTTTTCCGCGCCATAGGGCGACTGTCCCACTCCAACATTACTGTGCTAATCAATGGCGAGTCCGGCACCGGCAAAGAACTGGTCGCCAAGGCATTACATGATCACAGCCCACGCCACAACAAACGTTTTGTCGCTCTCAACATGGCAGCGATCCCCCATGATTTGATTGAATCTGAACTATTTGGTCATGAAAAAGGGGCTTTTACCGGTGCAACCCAGCGACGTGAAGGCAGATTTCAACAGGCCGATGGCGGGACACTTTTTCTCGATGAAATCGGAGATATGCCGCCCGAAGCACAAACACGGTTGCTGCGGGTACTGGCTAACGGTGAATTTTATCTGGTCGGCGGGCACACACCGGTAAAAGTCGATGTGCGTATCATTGCCGCCACTCACCAGAACCTTGAACAACTGGTGGTGGAAAATCGTTTTCGTGAGGATCTGTTTCACCGCCTGAATGTCATCCGCATTCACCTACCAAAACTGGCAGATCGGCGGGAAGATATTCCCATGTTGATGCAATATTTTCTCCAGCGGGCCGCCAAGGAGCTTGAGACAGAGACCAAGACTCTGTCCAGCGAGGTTGAGCAGTTCCTCAGCCTCCTCCCCTGGGCTGGCAACGTTCGTCAGCTGGAAAATACCTGTCGCTGGCTGACCGTAATGGCATCTGGCCGGGAGGTACATATGGAAGACCTGCCACCGGAGTTGCGCGACAGCCCGGTGGAAAAAAATGTCACATCGGGAAGCTGGCAACAACAATTGCGGAGTTGGGCTGATGCCGAGTTGCATGCCGGTCGGCAGGATATACTTGCGTCAGCTGTGCCAGTTTTTGAGCGCACCCTGATCGAAACGGCACTGAATCATACCCGTGGACGAAAACGTGATGCAGCAGAATTATTGGGATGGGGAAGGAATACGCTCACCCGAAAACTGAAAGAGCTGGGGATGAATGATGAAGAAGATCATTAATACGGGCAACCCGTCAGCCAGTCGAACCTGCAGAAATTGCCGACTCAACCGGCCTGAGCTTAGTGCGTTACATCTTTTTTATCCGACTCAGCTTCCTGCTCTTTCTTTTCTTTGGCCTCGGCAACAGCTTGGGCAAATAGCGCTTCAAAATTGACTGGCGGCAACATCAAGGCCGGGAAAGTACCCTTGATCACAATATTGTCTACCACCTCCCTGGCATAGGGAAACAGGGTTGCAGGGCAAAGCACATTGATGGCGTGTGTCATCTGGGACTTATCCAGCCCCTTGACGAGAAACACACCCGCCTGATGTACTTCAATAAGGTAAACCGTGTCGTTGCCGTCTTTAACCGTGATCGTCACGGTGATAACGACTTCAAAGTGCGTCTCATCCAGCCGGTTGGTTTTAGTCGCCAATTCCTGTGCAATTTGCGGCTTCAGCTCGCGATGAAAAGCCTCAGGACCCATGGGAGTTTCGAATGAAAGGTCTTTCAGGTAAACCCGCTGCAGGGCAAACTGTGGAGATTCGGTGCCAGCTGCCGCGTCATCAGTAACGTTTTCTTCTGTCATAGTCATGCCTTATATTCACTCAATATTTGTGCCTGGCCAATCATGTACCGACATGGCAGCATCAGGACTCCAGGCAGCTCATTTCAACTGTTATGATCAGCGATAATAGTATCCAATTCGCCCTGTTGCTCCATGCGGCGCAGGTCATCATAACCGCCAATATGGGTCTCACCAATCCAGATCTGGGGGACGGTGTGGTAACCGCTCAGCACCACCAACTCTCGCCTCATGGCCGGATCGTTATCTACAGAAATTTCCTGGTAAGACAACTCTTTTGCCGCAAGAAGATTCTTTGCTGCGACACAGTAACCACAACTACGGGTGGTGTAGATTTTTACCGCAACCATGTCAGCTTTTGACAACCGGCAGTTGCTGACTCTGCCACTCCATCATACCGCCGGTAAGCCGGAATACCTTAAAGCCGTTTTGCCGCAGCCGGCGTCCCGCAGCACCAGCGTTCTGCCCCACCTTGTCGGCGATAATAATAAATTTTTCACGGTGCTCATCCAGCTCAGCGAGTTTGTCTGACAGTTTTGTCTGGGGAATATTCACCGCTCCGGCAATATGTCCCGCTTTGAACTCCTTGCTGTCCCGAATATCGAGCAACAATGCTTCATCTGCATTGATCATACGAGTAACGGCATGGACTGACAGGGGTCTGCCACTTTTAATGCGTTCATTGATTGCAAACAGATAAATCAATATCAGCAATACACTCACCAGCACCCACTGCTCGCTGATAAAAACAAAGAATTCCACGATTAAGATACCTACAGTTACGGGCCGGACCAAACCGGCCCCGGGAAGCTGCGAAAGTATACACACCACGCTCTTCTCTAGGAACCACCATTAGCACTGAAACACCTTTACAGGTAAGATTCACCTACTATTCAAACTTGCTGGAAAACCCCTGACTGAAATCATGAGCGAGCAAAAAAAACCGCTGGTTTTGCTGGTGCTTGACGGCTATGGCCACAGCGACAGCAAAGAATCCAATGCTGCACAGGCAGCCAAAACCCCGGTTATGGACCACCTCCGGAACCATTGCCCTACAACACTTATTGCCACGTCGGGACTGGCTGTGGGCCTGCCCGAAGGGCAGATGGGAAACAGCGAAGTGGGCCATATGACCCTTGGCGCGGGCAGAGTGATTTATCAGAGCTTTACCCGCATCAACAAGGCCATTGCCGACGGCGACTTTTTTACCAACCCTGCCTACAGCCGAGCCATTGATAAAGCAGTCAGCGGGAAGCACAGGATCCATATACTCGGGCTCCTGTCACAGGGCGGTGTTCACAGCCATGAAGATCACATCAACGCCATGGTGGATATGGCCGCACAACGGGGCGCAAAAGAGGTTTATGTGCACGCCTTTCTCGATGGCCGGGATACACCGCCGCGCAGCGCAGAGCAATCGCTGCAGCGCACTAGTGCCAGACTGGCCGAACTCGGTGTGGGCAGAGTCGCCTCTATTTGTGGTCGCTTTTACGCGATGGACCGAGACAACCGCTGGGATCGCGTTCAGGCCGCCTATGACCTGCTCACGCTGGGCAAGACTGAACATCGCGCAGCCGACCCGGTCGAGGGGCTACACGCCGCTTACTTGCGCGGTGAGAATGACGAATTCGTGTTACCCACCATCATCGCCGATGCTTTGCACCCGGCTGCCACCATTGGGGATGGCGATACCGTGCTGTTCATGAACTTCCGGCCGGACCGAGCCAGAGAGATGACACGCGCACTTGTGGACAAGGATTTTTCAGGCTTCTCCCGCACGGCCCATCCCAAGCTGGGCGCTTTCGTGATGACGACAGAATATGCAGCTGACATCCAGGCTGACTGTGCATTCCCGCCCGAGGACTTGCATAACACATTGGGCGAATACCTCAGCAATCGGGGCATGACACAACTGCGAATTGCCGAAACAGAAAAATATGCCCATGTGACCTTCTTCTTTAACGGCGGCCAGGAAACCCTGTTTCAGGGGGAAGATCGCATCCTGATCCCCTCCCCGAAGGTCGCCACCTACGACCTGAAGCCGGAAATGAGTGCCTACGAACTGACGGACGAACTGGTTAAAGCCATCACCGGTTGCCAATATGATGTCATTATCTGTAACTATGCCAACTGCGATCAGGTAGGCCACAGTGGTGTCTTCGACGCAGCGGTAAAAGCTGTGGAAGTCGTGGATGCCTGCCTGGATCGAGTACTGGAGGCACTCCGACAAACCGGAGGTGAATGTTTGATCACGGCGGATCACGGTAATGTTGAAAAAATGTTTGACACAGAATCCGGCCAGGTGCACACCCAGCATACAACCTTGCCGGTACCGCTGATCTACGTGGGCCAAAGACCGTTGATACTGGGGGAAAACGGCTCACTTGCGGATGTGGCGGCGACCCTGCTCGACTTGCTGGATTTACCCCCACCACCGGAGATGACCGGACATTCGCTGGTCAGTTTTGTCCATTGACGAAAACAACATGGCTGATGATCATGGTCAGGATACAAAAGGCACTGCTCACGGCAATCGCCTTCCTCCTGTTGAGCACAGCCAGTGCCGGGGAAAAGGAAGACCGCGCCAAACTGGAAAAAATCGGCAAGGATATCAGCAAGCTTGAACAGTCCATCAAAGGCCAGAGCCGACAACAGGACAAGCTGGCTGGTGAGCTGAAAAAAATTGAGCTGGCATCCGCTGATCTGAACAACAAAATTTCCACCATTGAAAAACAGCGGGCAGCGTTGAACCGAGAGCTCATTCAACTTGAGAAACAACAGAAAAAACTCGAGTCATTAAAACACAGCCAACAACAGTTGATCAGCCAGGAGATCGTCGCTGCTTACCGACTCGGTAGCGAAGAACCTATCAAACTTCTTCTCAACCAGGAAGATCCAGAAAAGTTCAGCCGATCCCTCAAGTACTACGATTACTTTCTCGCGGCACGCGCTGAAAAACTCGCTTCTTACCGACAGACGCATCAACAGCTTGAGACGACCAAAAGCGATATCGCCTCCCGCGAGCAGTCCCTGGCAGAATCGCGCCAGCAACTGGCCATCGAACAGCAAACCCTGAGAGAGAATCGACAACAGAGAGAACAGTTACTCACTTCGCTGGGCAAACAGATACAAAATTCTCAACAAACACTGAATCAGCTCAGAAACGAACGGCAACGTCTGGAAACTGTACTGAAAGCACTGGAGCAGCGCGCCATGCAGCTGGCGGCCCCTGCATCCAAACAGCCCTTCAGCAAACAGAAAGGCAAGCTGCCCTGGCCGGTATCCGGCAAATTAACCCAACATTTTGGGGCAGTACGCAACGCAGATATCACCTGGAGTGGCTGGTTAATGCAAGCCGTGGAGGGGCTGCACGTGCACAGTATCCATCATGGCCGAGTCATCTTTTCCGACTACCTGCGGGGCTATGGACTGCTAGTAATCATTGATCACGGCGAAGGCTATATGAGTCTCTACGCCCACAATCAGGTCTTGCTCAGGGAAACCGGTGATTGGGTTAAGCCCGGTGAGCGGATTGCCAGAGTGGGCAACACTGGTGGACAGGCAGATCATGCACTTTACTTTGAAATTCGACATAATGGCAAACCCACCAATCCGAAGGCATGGCTGGCCAGTAAAGCCGGGCGTTGAGAAATTTTCCAGGGACAAGGGCCGAACCGCCATCAATCAATCAGGATATTTCATGAAACTGCTGACCAAATCACTACTGACGACGCTACTTTTACTGGCATGGCCAGTGATTTCGTATGCAAATGAAGATTCTGAAAATGCCCACTTACCACTGGAAGAGTTGCGCTATTTCACTCAGGTGTTTGACCAGATACGCCAGGCCTATGTCGAAGAAATTGACGATCAGGCACTATTGGAAATGGCCATTAGCGGATTACTGAACGGGCTCGATCCCCACTCGCTCTATATGGACGAAGCTGCCTTCTCCGAGCTACAGGAGAGCACCAGCGGAGAATTTGGCGGACTCGGCATAGAGGTTGGAATGGAAGGCAGTTTTATCAAGGTTATCAGTCCAATCGACGACACCCCGGCATACCGCGCCGGCATACAGGCCGGAGACCTCATTATCAAACTTGACGATCAGCTGGTACAGGGCATGCCCCTGACAGAAGCGATTGAACTGATGCGCGGCCCAAAAGGCTCAAAAGTAACCTTGACGATTGTTAGACAAAATACCGACGGCCCTTTCGAGGTGGAGATTACCCGCGACATTATTCAGGTGATGAGTGTCCGGCACAGAATCCTGGAACCCGGCTTTGGCTATGTCAGAATTGCACAGTTTCAGGAAAATACTGGTGCCGACTTTCGGGAGGCTCTGTCTGATCTCCAGAAAAAGAAAGGCGGCCTGAAAGGGCTCGTGCTGGATTTACGTAATAATCCGGGCGGGTTACTCAATTCATCAGTGGATGTTGCCGATGCGCTACTCGACGGTGGGCTTGTGGTTTATACAGAGGGCCGGATCCCCAGCTCAAAAGAACAGTTTTATGCCACAGCTGGCGATGTACTGAATGGTATTCCCGTTGTTGTGCTGATTAATGAAGGGTCGGCTTCAGCGGCGGAAATTGTTGCCGGAGCGCTCCAGGACCATCACCGCGCGGTACTGCTGGGTACCAGCAGTTTTGGCAAGGGTTCAGTCCAGACAGTGATACCACTGGGGACAAAACGGGCTATCAAGTTGACCACTGCTCGTTACTACACACCCAACAAACGCTCTATACAGGCAGAGGGAATTCAGCCCGACATTACCGTCAGGCCGGCCGAGATTCACTTGCTTGAGACACAGAAACAGATCAAGGAAGCCAATCTTGCCGGCCATCTGAGCAGTGACAGTGACCCACAAATAGCTGACAAGGAAGATCTGTTGCAGACAGACAACCAGTTATACGAGGCCATCAACCTTTTGCAGGGACTCGAGATTTTTTCACGTAACACCAGCCGAGCTGACGCAGCTCAATAGAACATGTAATCACATTGACTTTTCTGGAAAAATTGTGCTGAATTAGAGGGTGTTTACCCTTTCGAAACATTAGGACGTTAATCGGATTGTGTGGAGACCTTGACTTAAAAATAATACCAGTAGTTGCAGGAGACCACATGGTAACGCCAAGAAAAGCAGAAGATGGCAGTCAAAAACCACTTATAAGAAGTGACCGTTTTTTTAAACTTCACAATTTCTGGTTCTTTGCCACACGCGAGGGTGCGGCCGTTGGTCCGTTTGACTCCAAAGAAGGGGCTGTTCAGGCCGTAGCTGACTACATTGAATTTGCCAAGAAAGCAGACGAGGAGACACTGCAGTTTTTTAAAATCGGGACACGTTACGCCATCTAGAACCGCCCGCCCCCGAGACTCACGAAGTCAAAGACGCACTTCGATACCCCGTTCTGCCATATACACCTTGGCCTCCCTGATGGTGTATTCCCCAAAGTGAAATATGCTTGCCGCCAATACAGCGTCGGCTTTTCCTTCAATGACACCATCGACCAGATGTTGCAGATTGCCTACGCCACCCGAGGCGATGACAGGAACATCGACTGCATCACTGATGGCCCTGGTGAGGGGAAGGTTAAACCCGCTTTTAGTACCATCCCTATCCATGCTGGTAAGAAGAATCTCTCCCGCACCAAAGAAAGCCATTTGCTCGGCCCAGGCAACCGCATCAATACCGGTAGCAATACGGCCACCATGGGTAAACACCTCCCAGCGCAGCGGCTCGTTGTCGGCACTCACCTGTTTGGCATCAATGGCGACCACAATGCACTGCGACCCAAAACGCTCCGCCGCCTGCCGGACGAATTCGGGAGTTTTGACGGCAGTCGAATTGATGCTGACTTTATCCGCCCCGGCATTCAGCAGTGAACGGATATCCTCAAGGCTGCGAACACCGCCACCAACCGTCAGGGGGATAAATACTTCGCTGGCCATCCGCTCCACCGTCTGAATCATCGTGTCCCGCTCTTCATGACTCGCAGTAATATCCAGAAAAGTGATTTCGTCGGCACCTTCCTCGTTGTAGCGCTTAGCCACTTCAACCGGATCACCGGCATCACGTATATCGAGAAATTTAACCCCTTTAACCACTCGCCCCTTGTCCACGTCGAGACAGGGAATAATTCGCTTGGCCAGCATTAATGATCATCCTCATTTTCATTCTGCTCATCGAACAGGTGCCCCATCTTGCCAGCTTTTGTCGCAAGATAACGAAAATTGTGGGGGTTTCGGCCCGACTGCAACGCAACCCGCTCCACAACTTCTACCCCGAGACTCTCAAGCGCTTCTACCTTGCGGGGATTATTGGTCAACAGTCTGACTCTGGTTATCTGCAGGTGCCTGAGCATCGATTGACAGATACTGTAATCGCGCAGATCAGCGCCAAAACCGAGCTGCTCATTGGCTTCCACGGTGTCGGCTCCGGCATCCTGAAGGTGGTATGCCCTGATTTTGTTGAGCAGCCCTATACCCCGCCCTTCCTGGCGAAGATAAAGAATGGCCCCGCGACCTTCGGCGGCAATACGCCGCATCGCCTCTTCCAACTGTGCACCACAGTCACAGCGGATGCTGAAAAGTGCATCACCGGTAAGGCACTCGGAGTGAACGCGCAACATAACAGGTCGATCACCGGTGACGTCACCCATGGTAATGGCCACGTGCTCTTTATCGCTATTCACGTCTTCAAAGCCGTGAATATCAAACACCCCCCAGCGAGTGGGCAGTTTGGAGCTTTCAACAAAACGTAGGGTCACCAACGACTCCTGAAATTCGGCGGGTGGGTATTTTAGCCGGGATAGACGCCGAGTAAAGCTTGGCGGCCAGGTTTTTAGTGAAGCATGAAAAGTTAATATTTTTTTCTCATCACCAGAACGCCGGCTTCTTCACTCATTTCAATCTGACTCAAAAAACTGTTACCCAGCAACACCTGCGCCGGGAAGTTACCGATCACAACAGTTGATCGAACTTGATGGACCGCGATATTGCCGATACTCAGCTTATCGAGGTCGACGTGATAGGTATTCACAATACCACCTGCTGTGCTGGCATTACCTTTAATGCCGCGGCGAAAGTTCACCCCCAGCCGCCGGGCATCGTGCATATTCATGGCTACCGCACTGGCCCCGGTGTCCACCATAAAATCGACCGGGCGGCCATTGATATAGCCACTGACATAATAGTGGCCATTTTCAGCCCGGGGGATTCTGACCTCAGCCTTTTCCGCCGCGTGAAAGCTGGCAGAGATGCGATCTGAAAGCCCGAGGGACAATCGCTTGCCATCTACAAGCAATACCGCCTGCTGACTATTACTTTCCAGCAGTGTAACGCCCTCCGGACTGGTCTGGCCCTGCTTGAGCAGGTGCTGTTTGCCATTGATGACCAGCACTGCACTACCACCGAATAGCCCATTCACCTGAATCTCCGGCATCGACCAACCCGGGAGAGAACCGGTCAGCCCTATCACACCCAGCAAGATTACAGCGAACTTTTGTTTCATCCCTGCCCACGCTTATCCGAAAACCTTGAACAGTATCGGCTATAACACGCCTGTTCGATACCTAAAACCAGATTTGCCCTACAGCAAACAGTATGAGCCAGGCAAACACACCGGCCAGCAAATCATCCAGCATGATACCGGCACCCCCATCCACGTGACGATCAAGCCAACAGATGGGCCAGGGCTTCCAGATATCAAAAAGACGAAACAGGACGAACCCGGCCAGCGCCCAGACCCAGGTCACCGGGAGTGCTGCCATGGTCAGCCAGTAGCCCACCATCTCATCCCAGACAATCCCCTGATGATCCTTGACACCAAGATCGTGCGCCGTCCTGCCACAAAGATAAAAACCCAGCAGCGCGGCCAGTGCCACGATCAACAAATAGAGCGTTAATGGCAGAGTGGCCAGGGCCGGCCAGATTAGCACGGCCACCAGCGTGCCGGCAGTACCCGGACCCTTGGGAGCCAGCCCACTGCCGAAGCCAAATGCCAGAAAATGCACAGGGTTTTTCAGTAACTGTGCAAAAGAGGGGTTCAGTCGACGATCCATTCACTACACCTGAAAACCAGTGGCCAACATCAATCAAACGAGCGGCCAAAAAAGACTAAAAGTGCCGGTACCCCGTCTGCTCAACCTGCACCGACATGCCGTTGCCATTGATACAGCGGATTCCCGTGTTGGGGGTCATCCGGCCAATACAGGTCGCGATCAATTCACCCCCGACTATCATACCGTCAATCGCGGCCAGATTTTCTGCCGGCACCGTAAAACAGAGCTCATAGTCGTCACCACCGGACAGCACCCAGTCCTGCACTGTCCCGGCATCGGCGAGCTTCTTCAACCAGGGTGCCACCGGCAACGCAGATAACTCCAAATCGGCACCGAGGGCGCTTTGTTCAGCGATATGCCCGAGATCTGCCAACAAACCATCTGATACATCCAGTGCCGCCGATGCAAGGCCGCGCAATGCCAGCCCCTCCCGCAGTCGGGGCATGGGTTGATAAAAGCGTTCTTTCAGTCGCTCTCTGACTGATCCAGCGAGTTCAACCGAGGGGTCAAACAGTTGCAGTGCTGCCGCTCCCTCACCCAGTGTCCCCGTGACAAAAACATAATCGCCTGCCCGGGCCCCAACGCGGGTCAGCGCCCGCCCCCTTGGCACCAAACCCATGACCTGGATTGAAATAGTCAGCGGCCCGGCAGTGGTATCACCACCGACCAGAGCACAGCCAAACTGCTCTGCATCCACCGCCAATGCCCGGGAAAATGCCTTCAGCCAATCCATATCAGCGCCGGGCAGCGTCAGTGCCAATGTAAACCAGCGGGGGGTTGCCCCCATTGCCGCCAGATCGCTGAGGTTAACCCGCAAGGCGCGACGGGCAATATCATCGGGGGCGGCATCCGGGGGGAAATGCACGCCGGCGACCAATGTATCCACCGAAACAACCAGGTGCTGACCTGCTGGAATATCCAGTAGCGCGCCGTCGTCTCCGACCCCTAGCATCACCCCATCAGCCTGACCGATGGCGGAAAAGTAGTGCTCGATCAGCGAAAATTCATTGAGTGGCATGTTCACCCTGTCCCGAATGATGGAAAGAGAATCAGCGCGCCCTGGCTGCTTTTACTTCCACCGCCCTGCGTTCAAAAGCTACTTTATCAAGGATGCCGTTGATATATTTGTACGCATCGGTTGGACCAAAGGTCTTGGCCAGATTGACCGCCTCATTGATAGCCACCTTGTAGGGAACATCAATGCGATAACACAGTTCGTAACTACCCATGCGCAGCAGCGCCCTGGATACCGGATCCAGATCGGTATTCTTACGGTCGAGGTGACTGCCGTAAACAGCATCCAGTTCGTCCAGATGACGCGGAATACCGTGCAGCAGTTCCCGAAAAAACTCGGTATCCACCTTGCGCATATCATTGTCGACAAAAAACTCCGCTTCGATACTGTGTAAATCCGAACCCGAGAGCTGCCACTGATACAGTGCCTGAACCAATAACTGGCGGGCCTTTCTTCGTGTTGAGGGCAATGACAAGACAATCTCCTAAAGCTGACGAAAAAGGGAGATCATTTCCAGTGCGGTCAGTGCCGCTTCTTCTCCCTTATTTTCCTGATTATCACCAGCGCGCTGTTGCGCCTGCGCCAGATCATCGGTTGTCAAAACACCGAAAGCGACGGGCAGTCCCTCCTGCAGAGCGACCTCCCCGATGCCACGAGTCGTTTCGCTGCACACATAGTCAAAATGGGGTGTACCCCCACGGATCACACACCCCAGGGCAACCACGGCATCATAACGGCGGGTCTTTGCCACTTGACTGCAGGTCAGCGGCAACTCAAAGGCGCCGGGGACCCGGAACAGATCAATAGCCTGCTCATCAATACCATGACGCAACAAGGCTCGCTGCGCGCCCGCCAACAAGCTGTCGGTAATCTGGCTGTTCCAGCGCGCCACCACAATAGCGATGCGTGCACCCTCCACGTTAAAACTACCCTCATCGGGGCGATATTCACTCATGTTCTTTTTCCAGTAGGTTTACAGCCTGTTAAAACAGCCTCCAGGCCCCCGCTGAATGATCCGCGGGAATCAATCACAATTGATATATTCGACGACTTCCAGATCAAACCCGGAAATGCCGGTGAAACGGAAGGGCGCGCTCATCAGGCGCATTTTATGAATGCCGAGATCCATCAGTATCTGTGAGCCGGTGCCAACCTGCTGATACACCACCTCACTGGCCTGCTGGGGCCTGGAGGGTTCACGGCTGAGCATTTCATCAACATTGGCATCAATATCATCCGCCGTCTCCGGATAGTAGAGGAACACGACAACGCCACGACCCTCCTCGGCGACTTTCTCCATGGCACGCGACAGACTCCAGCTCCGGTAACCATCACCGGGCTCCATGGCAAACAGGTCGCGGGATGATTTATTGATATGCACCCGAACCAGCGGCGGCTCACCCGACGTCACATCACCCATCACCAGTGCAAAATGTTTTTCATTGCGAGCCACGTCGAGATAGGTTTTCAGATCAAACCGACCGTACTGGGTATCAATAGGGCGATCATTGATGCAGCTGACGGTTTTCTCGGTCACCAGCCGATAATGGATCAGATCGGCGATAGTGCCGATTTTCAACTGGTGCTTGACCGCAAAGGCTTCCAGATCAGCTCTCCGGGCCATGGTGCCATCGTCATTCATGATCTCGACAATCACGGCCGCCGGTTCAAAGCCGCTCATGCGAGCCAGGTCGCAACCGGCCTCCGTATGCCCCGCACGACTCAATACGCCACCCGGCTGGGCTTTGAGGGGAAAGATATGCCCCGGTTGCACAATATCCTGGGGCCTGGCATTACTGGACACCGCCACCTGCACCGTCCGGGCGCGGTCAGCCGCAGAGATACCGGTGGTAACACCCTCGGCCGCCTCAATGGATACGGTAAAATTAGTGCCATGGCTCGCCTTGTTGGCATCCACCATCAAGGGCAAATTCAGCTGGCGACAGCGATCCTCGGAGAGTGTCAGGCAGATCAGCCCGCGGCCGTGGGTGGCCATAAAATTAATATCTTCCGGGCGAACCATGGTCGCCGCCATAACCAGATCGCCTTCATTTTCACGATCCTCGTCGTCCATGAGAATGACCATTTTCCCCTGGCGGATATCGGTAACCAGTTCTTCGATAGTATTCAATGCCATAATTCAATCTTCTCTAACTGTCCGTTTGTCGCGGTCCTATTTCGGTTAGGCCTCTGCCGCCTTGTCACCCAACAGTAGCCGCTCCAAGTAGCGAGCTACCAAATCAACTTCGAGGTTGACCCGGCTGCCGGGCACGTAGGTACCCATCACCGTATGCTCGAGTGTATGGGGAACAATATTCAGCTCGAACTCTGCGCCCTCCACACGATTTACCGTAAGGCTGGTGCCATCAACGGTGATGGATCCCTTGTGGGCAATGTATTTTGCCAGCGAATCGGGGGCGCGCAGACGAAAACGCTCGGACCGCGCATCGGGGTGGCGGCTCAACACTTCTCCCACCGCGTCCACATGACCGGAAACCAGGTGTCCTCCCAGGCGGCTCGAAGGCGTCAATGCCCGCTCAAGATTGACAGGCGTTCCCGCTTGCCAGTCACCAATAGTGGTGTTCGCCAGGGTCTCCGAAGACACATCGGCGACATAACCGTCGCCGGGCAATTCTATTACGGTCAGACAAACACCGTTGGTGGCGATACTGTCACCCAGGCTGATACCAGCCAGATCAAGACCAAAGGTTTTAACCCGCAACCGCAGATCGCCACTGCGGGGCTCACAAGCCACGATTTCGCCAACTGCTTCAATAATGCCTGTAAACATAACACCTGCGCCCACCAGCACGCGATTACCAGTTGATCAAGCTCAATTTGTCGTCTTTTACCGGGACGGTGTCGAGGGTTCCGACGTGATCCGCAAATCGTCACCCACCATGCGGACATCCCGTATCTTCAACGGCAACTGCTGATCCATATTATCAAAAGGCAACACCAGCATAGGCCTCGCCAGACTGCCAAGTAATGTCGGCGCCATGTAAACAATCAGCTCATCCACCAGCCCCTGACCGACAAACGCACCAGCGAGCGTCGCTCCGGCTTCCACCAGCACACGATTGCATTCCAGCCCTGCGAGATGTCGCAGCAGGGCTGCCAGATCTACGCTGCCATCTCCCCTGTCGAGAGTGACCGATGCCACACCGGGGATATTTTTTTCAACCGCCGTCACCAGCAGTGTCCTGCCACCGTCGGTTAGCAGGACTGCCTCGGGGGGCAAGGGGCTTTTTCCACACACCACCACTCTGAGCGGTTGCCTCATGGCAATCTCGGCTGCATTATCAAGCCTCAGCTCGGCGGCCCGGACGGTGAGGGATGGATCATCGTGCAACAACGTACCGCTACCGGTAATAATGGCACAGCTTTGCGCCCGCAGACGCTGCACATCGCTGCGCGCTGCAACACCAGTAATCCACTGGCTTTCGCCACTGGCCATAGCCGTGCGCGCATCCATACTCATGGCCAGTTTAACCGTAACCCAGGGCATGCCGTGCTGGTGACGCTTGATAAAGCCCCGATTGAGTTCCCGTGCCTGATCCTCCAGCACGGGGCCATCCACAGTGATACCAGCACGCCGAAGCTTTTCCAGACCAGCACCGGCAACCTCGGGATTGGGGTCCACCATCGCATACACTACCCGAGATATACCCGCCAAAATCAGCGCTTCCACACAGGGCGGGGTACGGCCGTGATGGCTGCACGGCTCAAGTGTGACATACGCCGTGGCACCTTTGGCTGCGGCACCTGCCTGACTCAGAGCATGAATTTCCGCGTGGGGCTCACCGGCTCGCTCATGCCAGCCTTCCCCGATCACCCGATCACCGCTGGCGATGACACAACCCACCACCGGATTGGGCTTCGTAGTGTAGCGACCCCGGCCCGCCAGTTGCACTGCTCTGGCCATCAGGCTCAAATCAAGACGACGGCTCACCGGATTCAGGCACCTTTAATATCAGGCAGATTTTTTTCCAGCCGATCAAGTTCCGCACGAAATTCACTCAGATCCTGAAAACTGCGATAGACCGAGGCAAATCTGACATAGGCCACTTCATCGAGCTCGCGCAACTGCTCCATCACCTGCTCGCCAATCATTCGGGACGTCACCTCACGCTCCCCGGTAGCGCGGATCTGGTGCTGAATGTGGGAAATGGCTGCTTCAATACGCTCAATACTTACTGGCCTTTTTTCCAGCGCACGCAACAACCCCGCCCTCAGCTTGTCTTCGTCAAACGGCTCCCGCACGTCATCACGCTTGATCACTCTTGGCATGAGCAGTTCTGCCACCTCATAGGTGGTAAAGCGCTCCTTGCAGGAGAGGCACTCGCGTCGACGGCGTACCTGATCGCCTTCGGCAACCAGCCGGGAGTCAATCACCTTGGTGTCGTCGGCGCTACAGAAAGGACAGTGCATGGGTTTTGCCAATGAATTCGAACAGGCGCAAATGGTACCACATCTTGTCATTGCTACCCGCTCTGTAAAACCGGTCACAGGGACAAAACGACACCTTCAATCAGAACCCAATCAGAAACAAAAAACCCCGCTTGAGCAGGGCTTTTCTGACTATCTGATGGCGGAGGTCATTTAGCCATACACGGGGAATCTGGCACAGATCTCCAGCACCTTTTCCTTTACCTGTGGAATCACCTGCTCAGCGGTACCGTTTTCCAGGCTGTCCAGCACATCGCAGATCCAGTGGGTGAGCTGGATACTCTCATTCTCGGTAAACCCACGGGTAGTAATTGCCGGCGTACCAATCCGAAGCCCCGAGGTTATAAATGGTGAGCGGGGATCGTTGGGTACAGCATTCTTGTTGACAGTGATGAAGGCGCGGCCGAGAGCCTCGTCCGCATCCTTCCCGGTATAATCCTTGCCGATCAGATCCACCAGCATCAGGTGATTTTCAGTGCCTTTGGAGACAATCCGGATACCGCGTTCCATAAAGGCAGCAGCCATGGCCTTGGCATTTTTCACCACCTGCTGCTGGTAGACACGAAAGTCCTCGGTCATCGCTTCCTTGAAAGACACCGCCTTGGCAGCAATCACATGGCACAGGGGGCCACCCTGACCACCAGGGAATACCGCCGAGTTAATTTTTTTTGCCAACTCTTCGCTGTTGGTCAGAATGATACCGCCACGGGGACCCCGCAGGGTTTTATGGGTGGTTGACGTCACCACATCAGCATAGGGAACTGGACTAGGATAAACCCCTGCGGCCACCAGACCCGCCACGTGAGCCATATCCACCAGCAAGTAGGCGCCCACCTTGTCAGCAATATCGCGAAATTTAGCCCAATCCAGTATCCCTGAATAAGCAGAGAAGCCGGCCACAATCATTTTTGGTTTGTGTTCCAGCGCCAGTGTCTCGACCTGGTGATAGTCCAGCAGACCGGTTTCCGGATCGAGACCATATTGCACAGCATGGTAAATTTTGCCCGAGAAATTCGGTTTGGCACCATGGGTTAGATGCCCACCGGCATCCAGACTCATACCGAGGATGGTATCGCCCGGCAGGCACAGCGCCTGATAGACCGCACTGTTGGCCTGAGAACCGGAATGCGGCTGGACATTGGCATAGCCGGCACCAAATAGCACCTTGACTCGCTCAATGGCCAACTCCTCGGTCTGATCAACAAATTCACAACCACCATAGTAGCGCTTGTGGGGATAGCCCTCTGCGTACTTGTTGGTGAGCTTGGTGCCCTGAGCGGCCATGACGGCCGGACTGGTGTAATTCTCGGAGGCAATCAGCTCGAGGTGCTCTTCCTGACGCTGCTCTTCGTGTTGAATGGCAGCCCAGATTTCGGGGTCAAAACTGGCAATGCTGATATCTTTATCGAACATGGATCTCACACTGGTGGCTGGGGAAAAAGAGCGTGAATTGTACACAAATCCACCAGCGATTCCCAAGCTAAATACAATGCTTTGAACGCTATTGACTCACCGGCAACATATCACCCTACCCAGCGGCCAGCCCTTAACCATCAAGTTATACGGTCAGCGGCCCAGCTTGAAAAGGCCATTTCTTTGACATTTTGCAATTCCTCCTTTGCCACACCCCAGACAGCATTGGACGTGAGAGGATCATCGTGAAAAATATACAGGCGGGAGGCCAACTGATTGAACAGTAGTGAGGACTCACCATAGCGCTCCCCATTGTCCTGGGTTGAAACCTTGATGCCATTGCCCCAGTTTTGCCCACTGTCATTATTCGGGTTATAGAAATAAACCCGCATTTCTCCCGACTGATCGAGCGCCACACGCAGGATGGTAATGGCATGCCAGCCCACAAACCGCGCTGAGCTGTCGGTCACTGCCAACCCCGCCGGCTGAGGGTGAATCACTAACTGGTTGCCATTATTGAGCGGGTGATAACAGGCAAAGAAATTGCGCAGAAAACCATCGTAGTCGTGCAGCTTACCGGTGGCCACATCGACGGCGATATTAAAACCACGACCCACCCACCAGCCGTGAAACTCCGGATTGATCCAACGATGCGGATCCTCACCACGGTCGGCGCAGAGGCGTCCCATCTGGAGATAAATACGATCGAGGTGTGGCACCAGCAAATTGGAAACCGGATCGCTGTCGATTGGTACAGCTCGTGTCAGGTCCACTGGCAACTCTGCGGAATTGATGGGCGCGCCCTCAAAGTGCATCAACATGCCATCAAAATGGCCAACCTGATCAATCAGATGCAGCAGGTAGTCGGGGGCATTGAATGACCACATGGAAATCGCACGCACCGACTGACAGGTGGGATTGTTGCCCTGCCCGAGCCCCAGGGGCTGCCCAAGTACAGAAATGGTCCCGGCCAGCAAGAAGACCCGTGCGGGCAGCGCGTGACCAAAGGCAGCGCTGATCGCAGCGTTGGCATTCTCGGACAGATCGAGCGATATCTGCCGCCAAAGACCGGGGCCAATCGGCGGAATGAAGAGGACGCCGCGCTCCAGCAACATGGCCAGTCCGTAAACCGCCTGGGCGGTTTCAGGATAGATGGCTTCTTCAATCAACTGATAGACCAGTCTGCTGTAACATTGCAGTGAATCCAGCCCGGTATTGCTCAGACCCAGCGCATCGGGTATCAACTCAACCCGTTCATTTTCCAGCAGCCAGCGCAAAAACGCCGCATGGTAATCGGAGACCAGTCCCACATCGTGCATGGCCCGGGCAAACCCGCGAGCTTCTTGTTGGAGGGCATTGAAATCCATCGCGGCAAGATACGCCCGATAGTGGGGTATTCCAAGATCATCCAGGCTGGTCTTGGTGGGCCCAAACAATGCCGAGATCAACCGGTCTGCACCGAGGCGGGCATCACCGAGGCTGTAATCGCCCCTGGCCAACGTAATCGCGATCTGGGTGATCATGGCTTTGACATGGCCGACCTGGATCGGTCGCTGGCCGAGAATACGCCAGATTTCATCGGTGAGGTTGCCCAGAATATCCTCGTAGCCGACGTGCTCCACCAGAAAATGCAGCAAATCATTGACCACCCGTGTCATATCGGGCTGACTCTGCCGTTCCGCCTCGGAAACACCGGCAGAAAATACTTTGCTCAGGTTATGGGCCAGTACCTGGGAGAGGAAGTGGTGGGCCTGCTCTGCTGAAAATCCGGCCCGGACATAACTGCCATCGGCCACTGACAACGCCCGCAACTGACTGAGACATTCAATCACAAGCGTCTGCCGGTCACCCAGCTCGAAGGTATTGGCCACCAGACTAGCCAGCAGCGTTTTCGGGTCCTGCCAGTCGGTGCCCAAAAACACCCCGGCGCGGTCGAGTCTGGGGGCCCACAGATAGAGCCGCTCAATACCCCCCGGCTGCATCATCAACCGACGACAGAGCTCGAGCACCTGCGGCGTCGCCGCGGGTTTGGCGAACTCTCGACTGCGCTCCAGCCGGCCAACTGCCTGCTCCAGGGAGTTTTCAATCACGTCAGCCAGCTCAGGGGAGCTGGCCACACGGCCCGTTTCCGGGTGAACTTCAGACATAAAAATCCAGTTCTTCCTGATACTTCAGCAAATCACGCATCCTGTAGGGCTCCGCGCCGAAGAAATATACCAGTCCCCAATGCGTACCAAATGCCGAGCGCTTGGTCACCTTGTTTTCCTGCGGAGCCTGCAACTCATGAAACTCGAAGTACTCATGTTGTTCCGTCTCTTCCGGGATACGCAATTCACTCACTACCCGTCGGCGCGGATAGACCCCGAAACACCCGGCATGGCCTTTGGCGTCCACCACTTCTTTGGGGAAAAATGCCGTAATTTCCTCTTCTGTGGTGTGTGGATCAAATGCCAGTACCATGCCCTGATAGGCGTTAAAGCCATAAGCCCGTTCAAGCAATTCAAACACTTTAAAGCCTGGCGGGCGATAAGCCACCTCACCAAAGTACATTTTACCGTCTTTGGTGACAAAATATTCCGGGTGAATGAAACCGAAATCAATATCAAATGTTTCAATCAGTTTTTCTATTTCTTCCTCAATACGGGGTCGCCATTTCTCCAGCTCGGGAGAGGCCGGCACAAACACCGAGTAACCGAGGGTGACATATTCGGAAATATTCAGAAAACGGATTTTACGGTCGTGAATCCACGCTTCCACGGCGAATTCCCAGCCGTCCAGATGGCTTTCCATCAAAAACGGGAACTCGTCCTCAGGAATAGCTTGGACATCATCGGGGGTTCTGACAACCCGATGACCGAGACAGCCGGCCTTGTCAAAAGCCTTCAGGTGAATCGGGTCATTGGGGTCGCCATCCAGCTTGAGCAGGGCCTGATTGACCCGTTTAAGAAAATGAATAACGTCCGATTTGTCATGGGCTTCTTCAAAAATACCGACACGGATACCACCCAGTTGCGCACGTCGTTTCATCAGCGCCTTGTCGCGAAACAACAACGACTGTCCCATCAAGCGGGGGTTTTTCATCAATACCGCGTTGATCGCACCAGCCCATTCTACTGTTTCCTCGAACAGCGGGATGGCGACATCCACACCCTCATCCTGCAAAGTCTGAGCAATTTCCATGGAGCGATCATTCAGCCGCTCAAAGTTCCAGGGAATATAGGGAATACTGTGCTTGGTTGCATATTCCTCCGCCCACGGCGGAGCAATGACCACGTAACGCCTGTCCATCCTGTCCACAGCGTCAATAGCATTTAGCGACCAGCCCAGCAAGGCAACATAGCCTTTCTCCTGATTCTTTGTTGACATAATAAACCTCCGGGTAACACTTGTTTCTGTGCCTTTTTTTCATCAAAAAAGTGAGTTAACGACGCTTGATAACCAGTGAAACCTGGTCAAAGGAAAGGCACTTCAGAGACCAGTGTGGCCCATTTGGGGGTTAAAGATCAAATAAGCGGCTTTTTGGAAATTGCAATAGAAACACGGAATTAGTGACGATTCAGCGCCGTTAAACAGCCGCCGAAAGGGCTCGGTGCGGCCGAATAATCAGGATAAAAGTTTATCGCCAAAATGCCCGTCAGCGAGGCCATACCAACCGCTCACATGTTGCGTCGATATAATCCGCCAACCTGATACAAAGCCCCACTCATCTGCCCGAGTGAGCAGCATTTGGCGGTCTCCATCAGACAGCTGAAGGAGTTCTCCCGCTGCAGAACTACCCGCTGCAACTTCCCCAGAGCGGCTGGGGATTGTCCGCTGTGCAGTGTCTGGTAGGCCTTCAGATTATCCACCTGCTGCTGCTTTTCGGCATCGTCGGAGCGGGCCAGTTCGCGGCCCTCAATGGTTTCCTCTGTACCGGCTTCCGGCAAATAGGTATTGACCCCAATCAACGGCAGAGAGCCGTCGTGTTTGCGGTGTTCATAATAAAGGCTCTCTTCCTGAATCTTGCCGCGCTGGTACATAGTATCCATGGCACCCAATACGCCACCGCGCTCGGAGATTTTTTCAAATTCGCTGTAGACAGCCTCCTCGACCAGATCTGTCAGCTGATCAATAATAAATGAGCCCTGCCAGGGGTTTTCGCAGATATTAAGGCCAAACTCCCGGTTGATGATCAATTGAATCGCCACCGCCCGGCGCACGGATTCGGTGGTGGGCGTGGTGATGGCCTCGTCGTAGGCGTTGGTGTGCAGGCTGTTGGTGTTGTCGAAAATCGCGTAAAGCGCCTGCAACGTGGTGCGAATATCGTTGAAACTCATTTCCTGGGCGTGCAGGCTGCGACCTGACGTCTGAATGTGATACTTCAACATCTGGCTGCGCGGGCTGGCACCGTAACGGGCCTTCATAGCTCGCGCCCAGATGCGCCGCGCCACCCGGCCCATCACCGTGTATTCCGGGTCCATACCGTTGGAAAAGAAGAAGCTGAAATTCGGCACAAAGTCATCCACCTTCATGCCCCGTGACAGATAGTATTCCACCAGGGTAAACCCGTTGGACAGGGTAAACGCCAACTGGGAGATCGGGTTGGCCCCCGCCTCGGCAATGTGATACCCACTCACCGACACGCTGTAATAGTTGCGAACATTGTGTTCGATGAAAAAAGCCTGCATGTCGCCCATCATGGTCAGGGCAAAACTGGTGGAAAAAATACAGGTATTCTGGGCCTGATCCTCCTTGAGAATATCAGCCTGCACGGTGCCGCGCACTGACGCCAGGGTTTCGTCACGGATACGCTCATAGGTCTCGGCATCCACCAGTTGATCGCCGGTAATGCCCAATAGTGCCAACCCCAGGCCATCGTGGCCCTCCGGCAATTGACCCGCATACTGTGGACGCGGGTCATCGCCAAACCAGGCATCGATTGTCTGCTGCGCCTCATCCCAGAGATTGTTGTCTTTCAGGTATTTTTCCACCTGCTGGTCGATGGCGGTATTCATGAAAAACGCCAGAATGATCGGTGCCGGACCGTTGATGGTCATGGAGACGGAGGTAGACGGCGAGCAGAGATCGAAACCGGAATAGAGTTTTTTCATGTCGTCCAGGGTCGCCACCGACACACCGGAATTGCCTACTTTCCCCCAGATATCCGGACGCGGATTCGGGTCGGCACCATAGAGCGTCACTGAATCAAAGGCGGTGGACAGTCGGGTGGCGGATTGCCCACGGGACAGGTAGTGAAAACGCCGGTTGGTGCGCTCCGGAGTGCCCTCACCGGCAAACATCCGGGTGGGGTCCTCCCCGGCGCGACGATAGGGAAACACCCCCGCCGTATAGGGATAGCTGCCGGGCAGGTTTTCTGACAACAGAAAGGCCAGCAGTTCGCCCCAATTTTTGTACTGGGGCGCTGCAATTTTGGGAATCTTCAGATGGCTGAGGGATTCCACATAGTTGTCGCCACTGATATCCCGGCCGCGCACCTGATAATAATATTGTTCGTCTTCCACGCCGCTCTTGCGAGCGGGCCATTCCTGCAACAGCCGGATCGACTCGCCATTCAGCTCACCGATGGCATCCTGATAACCCCGTCGCAGGGCACACAGCGTCTTGTCCGCCTCGCCGTCACTAATGGCCGCCGCCGAGTAGAGCCCCAGCGGCTCAGGTAACAGCGGATCGCCCAGGGATGCCAATACCTGATAATGCTGAAACGCACTGGCCGCAAGCTCTGCCTGGTGGTTATTGTCCACCTTGATCTGGCGGCCACTCTCACTGATTTCCGCCAGGTAGCGCACCCGACTGCCAGGGATCAGCGCCACGGACCGCGATGCAATATCGCCATCAACGGCGGGCGGCACCCAGAGATTTTCATCCAGGGCCTTCTTTTCCACCAGCAGGCGACACAGGTGATAAAAGGCACTGTTCAGACCGGGGTCGTTGAACTGGCTGGCAATGGTCGGGTATACCGGAATCTGCTCCGCAGTCACGGCAAAGGCATTGTGATTGCGCTGCCACTGTTTGCGAATATCCCGCAAGGCATCCTCAGCACCGCGCTTGTCGTACTTGTTGAGAATCACCATGTCGGCGTAATCGATCATGTCGATCTTTTCCAGCTGGCTCGCCGCGCCGTAGTCGCTGGTCATGATATAGAGAGAGAAATCCACCAGATCGACAATCTCGGAATCGCTCTGGCCGATACCGGCGGTCTCCACCAGCACCAGATCGTAGCCGAGGGATTTCAGGAACAGGGTGACATCGCCGAGCATCTCACTGGTGGCCAGGTGCTGGCGACGGGTCGCCATGGAGCGCATATAAATCTGTGGTGAGGACAGGCTGTTCATGCGAATACGATCGCCGAGCAGTGCACCCCCGGTGCGGCGGCGGGTCGGATCCACCGCCAGCACGGCGATGCGCATGCCGGGGCGCTGCAACAGAAAACGGCTCAGCAGCTCATCCACGGTACTGCTTTTTCCCGCACCACCGGTGCCGGTCACACCCACCACGGGGGTTTTGCCGGCGGCCAGTTGCCAGCTCTTTGTCAGCCGCGCCAGTTCAGCCGGGGCAATGGCCCCTTCCTCGATAGCAGAGATCATCTGCGCCACCGCAACGTCATCATCCGGCGAGGGCTGCTTTGGACAGGGGCCGGGACGGCGGGCTTGATGGGCTCGGGCCACCAGATCGTCAATCATGCCGGTCAGGCCCAGCTTCATCCCGTCAGCCGGGTGATAGATACGGTTGACACCTTCAGCTTCGAGCTGGGCAATCTCGTCTTGTGTTATGGTGCCGCCACCCCCACCGAATACCTGAATGTGTGAGGCATTATTGTCGCGCAACAATTCCAGTATGTAGCGGAAATACTCCATGTGGCCGCCCTGATAGGAGCTGATGGCAATGGCATCGGCATCCTCCTGAATCGCCGCCCGCACCACCTCGTCGACACTGCGATTATGGCCGAGATGCACCACCTCGACGCCGCCGCCCTGAATCAACCGGCGCATCACATTGATGGCGGCATCGTGACCGTCAAACAGTGACGTGGCCGTCACAATCCGCAACGGCGTGGTCTCGACCTCCGGGCGCGCAGGGTTATCACGCATTGCTTCTGTCACAGTCACCTCCTTTACAAGACCGGATACGCAGAACAGGGAGAGCACCCTCTGCCTGTCAGGTTCACAGCCTTTTAATCATAGGTATTCAGTATCGAACATCAGCCGAATGAATCGATGCTGACATATTGTCCGACAATATGTCAATTTAGAAAATTCTGCTATCCTTCTGCCACTATTAACAGACCGCCGGCAACGGATCATCCATCATGGCTCAACCCGTCAACTTTGGCCCCCTGGCCCATCAACCTGCCTACCGACTGGTCAGTGAGAAAATCCGCCACGCCATTATTTCCGGCGATATTGAGGCGGGAGAACTGCTCCCCACCGAAACCGATCTGGCCGAACAATTCGGCGTCACCCGCTCCACCGTGAGGGAAGCGATCCGACTGCTGGAGCACGTCGGCATTCTGGGGCGCGCAGACCGCAAGCGGCTGGTAGTGACGAGACCCGGTACCGAGGCCATCGGTCGCTCCGTCAGCGCCGCCATGCTGATGCATCGGGTGACCTTCGAAGAACTGTGGCAGGTGGCCATGGGGCTGGAACCCCTGGCGGGCAAACTGGCGTGCCTGTCTGCCACCCAAGAAGAAAAACAGTTGCTGGCGGACAACCTGGCGCGCACCGCACAGGTGATGGACGACCACGACGTCCTGCTGGAAGTGGAAATCGAATTTCACAACCTGGTGGCCGAAGCCACCCACAACAGCGCCCTGCTGCTGGCCCGCGCACCCCTCAACGAACTGTTCTACCCCGCCTGGGGTGCCGTGATTCGCGCCCTGTCACCGGGTGAACGTATCCTGGTAGCCCATCAACATGTCTACGATGCCATCTGCGCGGGTGATCAGGAAAAAGCAGAAGAGTGGATGGAAAAACATATGCGCGACTTCCGCCGGGGCATCGAACTCGGCAATCTGGGATTCGATAAACCGGTACGGGGCCAGGCATAACCGCCCCAAAGCTGACCGACACCCTGCCCCAAATGGTGATGCGAACTGTGAATTCTCTTCCGGCAAAAAATACCGGCCATTGGCTGCCTATCTATAATTATTGATACCAACACTGGATCGCGACCTCCAACCACTATACTGTCAGGGCGAGGTTGCAGCCTGACTTGGCATTGACAGCCTATAGCGCTAGGGGAGAGTAAAATGTTTTTATCGTTATTGGGCATCACATTTGCGGTTTCACTGGTGGTATGTTTCGTCGTTTCAAAATTATTTGCAAGGCCTATCAAAGGGATACTTGAGCGAATAGTTGCCAACGATATCGCCTATGCCTGGACTACCTATCTGAAATTTGCCGTCTATGTGGTAGGCATCTCCGGCGGTGTTCGCATTCACTACCTTGAGAACTTCCTGCGAGAGCCAACGGAACATTTCACCCCACCTGCGTTGACCTCTGATCGCTGGGTGCTGGAGATCTACCGAACCATTATCGAGTCATTGCAATCCATTGCATGGATGCTGCTCGTATTTTTTGTATTCGCTTTAATTGCCTACGTCATCGTTCGCGTCTTCGGGCAACGCTCAAAAAATCAGGTTTCTACCGATGATCAAACTGAACTATAACCAGTATGACTTTGTGTGTTCGGCACCGGGCACTAAAAAGCAGCAACTGCTCCGTGTCGGTTACTGAAGCGTTAGCGTTTTCACGAGCAACATTTCATTCAACAGTGAGGTATTTAATATGGCAATGGGATCAGCAAGCACAATAAAAATAATCGGCCTTATCCTTCTGGTTGTGGGCGCCGGGCTGGCACTCTGGGGGTATCAACTGTCGGAGTCCATCGGTTCGGAAATAACCCAGGCTGTTACAGGGTCGGAGACGGATAAGGTCATGACGCTCTACATTGCTGGTGCTGCCAGTTTTGTGGTTGGTCTATACCTTTTCATTAAAAATTAATACAGGAGGCAACATGGATATCATCAGCTTAATCATCTTCTTAGCCGTTGGCGCACTGGCCGGTTGGCTTGCTGGCAACATCGTAAAGGGAAGTGGATTTGGCGTCGTAGCCAACATTATTGTGGGAATTATCGGTGCCGTACTGGGTGGATTTTTGTTCGGTTTGCTCGGTATAACCACTGGCGGCTTATTAGGCTCGATTATTATGGCCACCATTGGCGCTGTTATTTTGTTATATATTGTCAGCATCATTAAGAAAACCTGACTGGTTCTAACACCTGACAACAGGATGGAAAAACAGATTTCCGTTGATGTCGCTGACAGCATCCAGCAAAATCGACCGAGGAATATCACAAAAGGAGGTCATTCCGATGGCAAGGCAACCCGCCAAAATTAAAATCAGGAAGTAATCATCCAGCTGACTATTCGAGCCTGTGCAACCAGGTTCGAATTCCCAACGTGAGAACATAACCATGGACTGGAGCACACTTCTTCTCGGGGCACTCATTGGTGGCCTGATCAGTTACGCTGTCGACAAACTCCTGACATTTATCGAAAACCAGACGTTCATCCAGCTCGCTTACAAGGGTGAATTCTATTCATACCGCTATTCCACCACAGATGCCGATAAGCTCGTTTCCCACAAGTGGAAAATTGCACGAAAACTAAACGGCTCCATCGGCGTGACAATCGAAGAGCTCAATCATGAAAACCCCTTCAAATATAAAGGTGCTATCAGGGTAAAAGACCGGTTTATTTATGTACATCTGCGCGGGCTAAACCACTCCGAGGAAATGTTCTATATCTTTCGGGAACCCATGGACAAGAAAATTACCGCAATTCAGGGTGTGCTGGCGGCCATCTCCATGGATGGCAAGCCCTGGTCGGGCAACGAAGTTCTGGTCAACGAGCCCATCTCGCCACAAAAAGCCGGGAGGTTACTGGCTGAATGCACGTAGACAGCCAAGGCGAATGCCACCTCTGTTCAGCCTTGGCGTATCGGGACAGCAATCACTTTATTCGCCCATCCCTATAGTTGGCACCCGACGCTCGCAAACAGGATGAAAGCACCGATTGCGGATGGTTAAGAATCCTTTAACTCCCGACGCAACATTTCCAGGGCTTCCTGCATCAATTCCGGCTCCAACAGCGGCACTGAAATATCGACCCCCCTGGCCAGCACCTCGGTCACCACTTTCAGCGCCTCGACACGGGCGAACCATTTTCGGTTGCCGGGAATCAGATGCCAGGGCGCTGATTCCGTCGAGGTTTTGTCCAGCATCTCCTGAAATGCCAGCTGGTAGTCATCCCAGCGGTGCCAGTTGCGAATGTCCTCGCTGGTAATTTTCCAGTGCTTGCGTGGGTTGCGCAGGCGTTCTTCAAAGCGCCGCATTTGCTCAACTTTGGTAATCACCGGCAACAGTTTGACGACCGGTACGCCATCGTCGTGAAGCATTCGCTCAAAGTCATTGATCTCGGCATAGGCACGCTGCCAGGCAGATTTACTGCAGTACCCTTCGATACGCTCCACCAGCACCCGGCCGTACCAGGAGCGATCGAAAATCGCAATGGAGCCCGACGAAGGCAGTCGCTGCCAAAAACGTTGCAGATAGTGCTGCCGGAGTTCCTCAGCACTGGGGGCACCGATCGGCCAGACCTGCACGCCCCGCACATCCAGGGGTTGCGTGAGTCGACGGATAATGCCGCCTTTACCGGCGCAGTCCGCCCCCTCGAGCACAACCACCGCCCGTCGACCCTGGGTGTAATAGGCCAGCTGGATTTGCAGCATCTTTTCCTGCAACTTGCCCAGCAGGTGTTTATATTCGTCCTTGTCCCTGAGCGCCCGATCCGGGTCAATATCACTGAGCTGGACGCCATCCCCCACAGGGTCAATCGACGCCTTCATCGATCTGTCTCTTTTGTTTTTCTACCCATGGCGGGATTTACCTCAGCGTTGCGTTTACCGGTGGTGTGCCCCGTGCCCACACCGGCATCCTATGTTCTTTGTAGTCGAAACCGGCAGGCCGGGCAACGACCAATGGCTCTGAGACTAAATCTCCTGACCCCAAACTTCCACATTTTCACGCCATGTCCCGGCAATAGCCGAACCCCTGTGACTGGCACACAGCAGCCGTTTGGTCTAGAGTGAACAACAATTTCGGGGTCGATGGATTGACGTCAATCCAGGTGAATTAGACCACCTGAACCATCAACCACTGAATGAGCTCACGTCATGCCCTCTTTTACCATGCAGGAATTGCAATCGGCCATCGCGGAATTGGATCAGGCGATTTTCAGCCACGAGCAATGGTACAAAAGCCTGCTGCGTATCCTCATTTCAAGGGTACCGGCGGAACCGGCAGACCTGAGACCAGACGCGCACCAGCACTGTCGCTTTGGTCAGTGGTATGAAAACGTCTCTACAGCCCTACTCCGACAGCATCCGGCCTTTGTTTCACTCGGCGATGCCCACGAAAAAATGCACGTCTATGCTCGAACCCTGCTCCAACTCGTCTCTGACAATAAACTTGTTGCCACCAGCCAGCTGGATCAATTCGAAAATGCCCTGGACAAAATGCGACTGGAGATTCAGTCGTTGCGACTTGAACTTTCAGAGGTCATCCAAAATCAGGACCCCCTCACCGGGGCACAAAACAGAGCCGGCCTGCTACCCTGGCTTCGCGAACAACATGCCTTGAGTCAAAGAAGGGGGCAGCACTGCGCCCTGACGATGCTGGACCTCGACCACTTCAAGCGGGTCAATGACGAATACGGTCATCTTGCCGGCGACAAAGTGCTCATCTCAACGGTGCAATGCCTGCAGACCATTCTCCGGCCATACGACCGGATATACCGCTATGGAGGAGAGGAGTTCCTGCTTTGCATGCCTGGCACAACGCCGGAGGAAGCGCGGGAAGTGGCCGAGCGGATGTGTCATGCCGTCGCCGCCCAGCGAATCCAGCCCGACGGCTTCGATAACATTCTGCAGGTCACTGCGTCACTGGGTGTGGCCATGCTCGATCCATCCCGATCCGTAGAAGCATCCATTGAGTCTGCGGACAACGCAATGTACAGGGGGAAAAAATCGGGGCGCAATTGCGTAGTGACAGAATATTGAGTATATCCCCCCAGCGGGCAGGGCCTCCACGGGAAGAACCCGGCGGGGTGCTTCTGACCCGTTTCAGTTTCCGCTACAATCCACACACTTGATATGGCCTGTTCACTGATTCTCCGCAGGAGACATAAACAGCTCCGATCCTGCCGGGTATAACAATCCGATCAGCACTGACAGGCACCACTCTTTTAACGAAAACTCAGGCAAGTATTCCATGGCCCAATACGTATACACCATGAACCGGGTGGGCAAAGTTGTTCCGCCCAAACGCCAGATCCTCAAGGATATCTCCCTGTCCTTTTTCCCGGGCGCCAAGATCGGCGTACTCGGCCTGAACGGTTCAGGCAAATCCACCCTGCTGAAAATCATGGCCGGGCTCGACACCGACATTCAGGGGGAAGCGCGCCCGATGCCCGGTATCAAGGTGGGCTACCTGCCACAGGAGCCGCAACTGGACCCAGCCAAGGATGTGCGCGGCAATGTGGAAGACGGTGTACGGGAAGCGGTGGACGCACTGAACGCACTGGACGAACTGTACGCCGCCTATGCCGAACCGGATGCGGATTTCGACAAGCTGGCCAAGCGCCAGGGCGAGCTGGAAAACGTTATCGAGACCTGGGACGCCCACAATCTGAACCACACGCTGGAAGTGGCTGCCGACGCCCTGCGCCTGCCGCCCTGGGATGCCGATGTCAGCAAGCTGTCCGGCGGTGAAAAACGCCGGGTGGCCCTGTGTCGCCTGTTGCTGTCAAAGCCCGATATGCTACTGCTGGATGAGCCCACCAACCACCTGGATGCCGAATCGGTATTCTGGCTGGAAAAATTTCTCGAGGAATTTTCCGGCACGGTGGTGGCTGTGACCCACGACCGCTACTTCCTCGACAATGTGGCGGGCTGGATTCTGGAGCTGGACCGCGGCCACGGCATTCCCTACGAAGGCAATTACACCACCTGGCTGGAAGCCAAGGAAAAACGGCTGGAGACTGAACAGAAGCAGGAGGACGCTCGTCAGCGCACCATCAAGAATGAACTGGAATGGGTGCGACAGAACCCGAAAGGCCGCCATGCCAAGAACAAGGCCCGTTTATCCCGCTTCGAGGAGATGAGCTCCCAGGAATTCCAGACACGCAACGAAACCAACGAGATCTATATTCCGCCGGGGCCCCGACTCGGCGACAAAGTCATCGAGCTGGAAAATGTCTGCAAGCGCTTTGGCGACCAACTGCTGATCGACAACCTGACCCTCAGTATTCCGAAGGGCGCCATTGTGGGTATCGTCGGCGGCAATGGTGCCGGTAAATCCACCCTGTTCCGGATGATTGCAGGCACCGAGCAGCCCGACAGCGGTTCCATCACTCTGGGCGATACAGTGAACCTTGCCTTCGTAGAACAGAGCCGGGAAAACCTGGATGACAAAAAAACCGTCTGGGAGGCGATTTCCGATGGACAGGACATCCTGCAGATCGGCAATTATCAGGTGCCTTCGCGGGCCTATCTGGGCCGCTTCAATTTTAAGGGTAGCGACCAGCAAAAGCGGGTCGGCGAACTGTCCGGCGGGGAGCGCGGCCGTCTGCATCTGGCGGATACCTTGAAACAGGGTGCCAACGTGCTGCTGCTCGATGAGCCTTCAAATGACCTCGATATCGAAACCCTGCGGGCGCTGGAGGAGGCGATTCAGAACTTCCCCGGCTGCGTGCTGGTGATCTCTCACGATCGCTGGTTCCTCGACCGGGTGGCCACCCATATCCTGGCCTACGAGGGCGATAGCGAAGTGGTGTTCTTCGAGGGCGACTACACCGAATACCACGAAGATCTTATCAAGCGCAAAGGCCAGGATGCCCAGCCCAGACGACTGAAATACAAGCGCCTGAAAACCTGACCCCGCCCCATGCAATTTGCAGGTCTTCACACCAATACCGGGTGTGGAGCCCTGCAACCCTCTACTGCGATAATTTCAGATTCCCGCTTACCGGCATCGCCATTCATCACAGATGTTTTGCTCAGGTTTTGTTGCCGCCAATGGCCAAAGCCCCTATTCTCAAAACCTTCCGCTACAGACCCTTTTAAAACAGGTGAAGGTCATGGGTATATTCAGTTTTATTGTGCTCGGCTTGCTGATACTGGGCATCGGCTACGGCATTGTTATCTACAACAACCTGGTGGCTTTGAAGCATCGGGTGGCGCAGGCCTGGTCAAATATCGATGTGCTGTTGAAACAGCGCTTCGAGGAGTTGCCGAAGTTGGTGGACACCTGCAAACAGTACATGCAGTACGAGCAGACCACACTGGAGCAAGTCATCAGCGCTCGCAACCAGGTATCGGCTGCGGCACAGGGTGGTGACATGCAGGCACTGGGCATTGCCGAAACGGCCCTGCGCAAGGGTCTGGGCCAACTGTTTGCGTTGGCAGAAAACTATCCGGAGCTGAAAGCCAATGAGTCATTCCGTCATTTGCAGGTGCGGATCTCCGATCTGGAAAACGCTATCGCCGACCGCCGCGAACTCTACAACGAAGTAGTCAATCAGAATAATATCCGCATCGAACAGTTCCCGGACAGGCTGATTGCCGGTTTCTTCAAGTTTGGTCCACACGACCTGCTGCGATTCAGCGAAGCACAGATTTCCGATGTCGACATCAAGGGACTGTTCCAGTCGTGATGTGGTGGCCCACTGCCCCCGCAAGGCCTTACTGGTGCGTGGCTGATACCACGTGACTATTAACAGCCTGTTTTGTGCCGAGTGCGTGGCAACCCTCTCCACAGGGAAGTTTGCCCTGTGGTTAACACTGGCCACCGCTGTTTCGCTGTTCAGTTTGTGGAAAAGCCATCACCTGCTGAAACGGGCCCGGCTGGTGGAAGACATGCCCACCTCAAAAATCCGCTCTGCCAGCCAGGGTTACACGGAGCTGATTGGCGTGGCCACCCGGCAGGGCCATCCGCAATTGGCACCATTGAGTAGTACCCTGTGTCTTTGGTGGCGCTACACCATCGAGAAATATCAGCGTACCGGCAGACCCAGCCGCTGGAGTACCGTTGAGAAGCGCGCCTCGAGTCGACCTTTTTATCTGCAGGACACCACCGGTATTTGCCGGGTAGATCCGGCTGGTGGCGATATCAGCACCCGACACCGCCAAGTCTGGTATGGCAATACCCGCCGCCCGATTGGCACCCCAAAACCAGCACAACTCAGTAGCGGCTTTTTCAGTCTCAATCGTGTGATTTCATTTGGCAGCCGGTATCGCTACACGGAATATCTGATCATGGAGGGCGACCCACTTTATACGCTGGGACATTTCACGACGGATAGTGCGGGCCAGATAACATTGTCGGCAGACCAGCTGGCCGGTGATATCCTGAGAAACTGGAAGACGGATTTTCCGGCATTGTTGACGAAATTTGATCACAACCGTGATGGAGAACTTGACCTGAGAGAATGGCAACTCGTTCGGGAAGCCGCCCTGGGAAAAGCGCGCGAGCAACAGGCGGCGGTGGCAGGCGCACCACCCGATCATTTGTTGAGCCAGCCTGAACACAGCGGGCTGCCCTTTATCGTCAGCAGTGCGGAACAGACCCACCTGAGCAGAGGTTTTCGCCGGGGGGCGCTAGCCTACGCAGCGGGATTTCTGTTGGCGGGAACGCTGGCCACCTGGCTGATGACCAGCCGTTTAATCATTTAACCGGAAGCAAAAATGCCTTCCAGCAGCGATCAGTCAATGAGTGTGTACAAGCCCTAATAAAATATAGCCAACCAGATCGTTTCGGTATCGGGATCGGTCCAGGCAACACGGTGTTTGCGGTGTGCCGGAATGGCGGCAAAATCGCCAACGGCCATTTCCATTCGATCACCATTTTCGAACTCCAGAACACCTTGCCCCTGAATAACTACCACCAGTTCATTTTCCGGTTGGTCATACCAGAAACCCTCAGGGGAACTCTGTCCCCTGGATACAATCCGCTGGATGCGAGTGAAGTCGGTAACAATCACATCTTCAAACAGCTCACCCAGAGTCAACACCGGAATGTTCGAAAACAGGTTACCGACCATCACCTCGCTGTTGGTAGCCATCAAAGCCTCCCGTCACGTATTAACCGGCGGCGAACCCACCAGCGATAAAGTTTGCTCAGGATCGGGCGCACCAATGGCAACCCGATCAGCCAACCGAGAGGCTTCAGCAGCGGAATCCTCGCCATCAGCAACCGGTAAGCATCTATCTCTGAAAAGATATTGCCCTCTCCATCCTGCACATGCAACTCGGTGAGGGCTTTTCGAGGATCAATACCCGCCTCCCGCAATCGAGCTTCTGCACCCGTGATATCCACCCAGCAGACGTCGTCTCGCTCGCCGGCCAGCTTTTCATAAGTGCGACGGTCTCTTACGCAAATGGGACAGGCACCATCGTAGAATACCGTGAGTCTCTCCGAGGGAGATCTGGCGGCCCGGTCAACCATCCGCAGCTACCGATTGACTGGATTCCATGTCCAGGGAACTCATTGATCTGACCCAGGGCTCAACGCCGGGATACTGTCTGGCGATGGCCCGCCAGGCCTCCCTCGCCTTGGCCGGACTCTCAAAAGTACCCCAGACCAGCAGTTGCCAGTGCTGTTTCTCACTGTAGGACTGAAACTGCTGTATCCCCAGATCACCGAGGTGATGTCGCTCAACAAATAGTGGGATCTGGGAGGGATCCTTGAAGGCCGCCAACTGCAGGGTGTACGCCGGTTTTTTGGCATCAATGGACAAGTCACCTCCGATATCGTCGCCCAGCGCATAAGCGACCGGTTCTGCGACAGAGGATTGGGGCAGCGGAATGGACTTAGGCGTTGGTGCAGGTGAGGTCTCTCTTGCCACGACTGAGGGCACCGGCTCGGGGACACGGGGCGGCCGCTCCCTCAGGTTACGCTCTGCCAGTGTCGAAGACGCCGACTCGGGGATCACCGGCGTGCTGTCAAGCCCCGGTAGCTGATTTCGCCAGTGCTGACTGGGAGGATGGACAACCTGCAGGTTGTGCCGCCGGTCCCGCTCGGAAGACGGGCTGATGCCCTGTCCATCGGAAACTGTCGCATCCCCTACTGCCGCCACTGTTGATGTGGCAACCGCCCGACCGTTCCTGATTTCGCGCATATCACAGGACCAGTCATCACTTTGTCTGGCACCACTACAGACCCAGCCAATGTAGTTATCGCTGTCTTCATTTGTATCGGAGCCGGCACAGCCGGCAATCAGCGCGCCGACTACAATCAGACTAAAGACTCTGCTCTCCATTTCCCAATAGACTCCATCAACCCGGACCGCTAGAGCCTCAGAGCTAGATACCCATTTTCCCGAGTGAATCCAGCAGTTGACGCACGACGCCTGCCAGGCGGGGGTGGTCCAGATCAAATTCACCGGCTTTTCGCTCAAGTTGCTCCCGCAGCGATTCATGGTGAGGCTCTTTTTCGAGATCCCCTTGGGCAATGCGTATCATGTCAGACATTAGATGTCCCAGCATATCCCGGTCTTCAGGATCCAGCGTCTTTGCCTTTTCCAGCTCGTTGTGCAGCGTGGTCAGCTGGTCACGCAAGTCATCATTTTCATTGGACATGGTCATTACTCCTCCGGACACAGAACCGCGCCGGTTCTTGTGAGTTTCTGGTTTCTATCAATCCTGAATCAAGTCCTTGTCGTCGGCAAGCAAACATATGGATATCCGCTCTATACAGAGACCAAAAAATTTCAAGCACCATAATAGCGCCAAATCGACTTTTCTGGCACAGCATTTGCGAAACCCTATCTGAACGCCTTATTAAAGGCTAAAAAAACAAAAAATCGCTCTATTCTGATGCATTCGCACCGGTATGAGCCAAAATATTGCACACTTATAGTGCAATACTGTGAGGGATTAATTATGTTCAGGTCTGTAAGACACCGCACCACCCTGTATGCACTGTTATTAGGCTTGCTTGCACCGACTATGGGTCACACAGAGACCGTTAATGGTGCAAATACAGCATGGATTCTGACCGCCACTGCGCTGGTGCTGTTCATGACAATTCCCGGTCTGTCGCTTTTTTACGCGGGGCTGGTCAGGGCAAAAAATGTGCTGTCGGTATTAATGCAGTGCTTTGCCATTACCTGTGCGGCCTCACTGATATGGTTGATTTGCGGCTATAGCCTGGCTTTCGGTGATGGCGGTTCAATGAACGCCTGGATTGGCAACCTGCAAAACGTGATGCTGGCCGGTGTAACGAAGGATAGTTTGGCCGGGGATATTCCCGAGACTGTATTCTTCATGTTCCAGATGACTTTCGCCATTATCACCCCGGCGCTAATTGTCGGCGGTTTTGCCGAGCGTATGCGTTTTTCGGCAGTCATGCTGTTCAGCTGCTTCTGGCTATTGGTGGTCTATGTGCCGATCACCCACTGGGTGTGGGGCGGTGGCTGGCTGGCTGAAATGGGTCTGCTGGATTTTGCCGGTGGCACGGTGGTACATATTACCGCAGGGGTCGCCGCGCTGGTGACGGCGATCGTGCTGGGACGCCGCCGTGGCTTCCAGCAACAGCCGATGATGCCACACAACCTGACCATGACGGTTACCGGGGCGGGGATGCTCTGGGTTGGCTGGTTTGGCTTTAATGGCGGTTCGGCCTTGGCCGCCAATGGTGACGCGGGCATGGCCATCCTGGTAACTCACATCTCCGCCGCCACCGGTTCACTGGCCTGGATGATGATGGAGTGGATTAAACACGGCAAGCCTTCGGTACTGGGTATCGTTACAGGTATGGTGGCGGGTCTCGGCACCATCACCCCGGCATCGGGCTTTGTCGGCCCCGGGGGTGCAGTGCTGATCGGCTTCAGCGCCGGCATCATCTGCTATTTTGCAACCCAGGCACTCAAACTGCGCTTCCGGATTGACGACTCACTCGACGTCTTCCCGGTACACGGCATCGGCGGGATCCTCGGCACTTTGCTAGCCGGAATATTCATCTCCGCCGATCTCGGCGTCTTCAGCGGTCAGGGCTATGCCGAGGGCATGGCGATGGATTCCCAACTGAAAGTCCAGTTTATCGGAGTACTCAGTACGCTTGTCTATACTGCCGTACTGACTTTTGCATTGTTGAAACTGGTTAACCTGATGGTGGGCCTGAGAGTACATGACGAGGAAGAAATCCAGGGGCTGGATATCTCCCAGCATGATGAGAGGGGCTACGATATCTGAGGGTTTGCTACTGCCGGTTGTGTTTTCCGGTCAAAGTGAACAGCAAAAAAGCCGCCTCCGGGCGGCTTTTTTCCGGGTGTAACAATAAATACTTTGTCCGGTCTTGTGTCACCGGACGTGATCGATAGCCTCGCACAACTGCCGGGCACCCTTCACGATACGCGGGGTATGACGGTGTAAAAGATAGGGGTCTACGCTGTAAATATGTCCACCGGCGACGGCACGCAATTGTGGCCACTGACGCCAGTAATCAAACGCGGTTCCGGCTTCCGTGTACTGCCCCACCACAATCACTTCCGGATCGGCTGCCAGCACTGACTCAACACCCAGCCTTGGCACCAGCCCTGCGGTATTGGCAAACACGTTGCGTCCACCGCACAGGGCTATCACATCCGAGACCAGGTGACTGCCACCGAAGGTCATCAGTGGCGACTGCCATATCTGGTAATACACCGTCACCCGGCGCGACTGACCGTACTCATCACCCAGTGCTTTCATGGCCCGGCGAAACTGGCCAACCACAGACTCGGCGACCTCTTCGCGACCCAGCAGCTTGCCGATATTCAACACAGTGCGGGGAATATCGTCCAGGTGGCGGGGCTTGTTGACATAGACGTTCAGGCCTAGGGATTTGAGCCGGTTGATCATGCTCTCCCCATTGCCGCTCAGCCATACCAGCACCAGATCCGGCTGATATTGCAGCAGGGCCTCATAATTGATTTTATTGTTGGAGCCAATCACCGGCAGGGCTTTTGCCGCTGCGGGGAAATCGCTCCAGGCCACGGTAGCGGTCATCTGGTCCCCACCACCCACGGCATACACCAGCTCGGTCAGGTGAGGCGCCAGAGTAATCACCCGTTGGGCCGGGCCCTCGAGCACAAGTTGTTCACCAATATCATCCTGAACACGGATTTCTGCAGACACCGCAGCTCCGCACAATGCCAACAAAAGTATCAGTAGAGTTCGGGGCATCTCAGGCAATCACCAGTGGCGTGCCCGTCAGCGGGTTGATGCCGATGGACACGTCCACATTGAAGACCTGCTTGATCGTCGTGGCTGTGAGCACCTGCTGCGGCGAACCGAAGGCGGCAATCCGCCCACAACTCAATACCAGCAGCTGGTCGGCACAGCGGGCCGCCATGTTCAGATCGTGAATCACCACCAATACGCCAACGCCCTGAGCGGCAAAACTGCGCATATTGGTAATGGTCAGTTGCTGGTGTGCGAGATCAAAAGAAGAGGTGGGCTCGTCGAGTATCAACACGCGGGCATGGTCGGTCACCGGCTCCCAGATCTGGGCCAGCACCCGAGCCAGCTGGACACGCTGCTTTTCACCGCCGGACATGTGGGTATAAAAACGCTTGTCCAGATAACTGCCATCCACAGCGGCCAGGGCTGCATCGACAATGGCGGTATCGCGGACCAGTCCAGTGGCGTGAGGAATACGCCCCATCATCACCACCTCCCGGGCGGTAAAGGGAAAATCGAGCCGTGAACTCTGGGGCAACACCGCCATGACGCTGGCCAGCTGTGTCGGCGACCAGTCCCCCAGTGGCCGGCCACTCAGCGCAATGTTGCCCGCCGTGGGCCGCTGTTCGCCTGTCAGAAGACGTAACAGGCTGGTTTTACCGGCCCCATTGGGACCAATAATGGCCGTGACCTTGCCCGGCTCCACGCGCAAATCGATATCCCGCAGCAGCGAAAACCCGGCGATGGAAAATGACAGCCCCTGTGCCTCCAGCATCGCGCTAACTCACCAGGCCCCGGCGCTGCCGGAGCAACAGGGCAACGAAGAATGGTGCCCCCAGCAGGGCCGTGATCACCCCGGTGGGCAATTCAGCCGGCGACATCAGGGTTCTGGCCCCGGTATCTGCCAGCAACAGTAACACCGCTCCCAACAGGGCAGAACCGGGAATCAGGTAACGGTGATCGGGGCCGATCAGCAACCGTACCAGGTGGGGTACGATCAGCCCCACAAAAGCCACCACACCCGATACCGCCACCGCTACACCAACCCCTAGTGCGGTCAATACGATCAACCGCCGTTTCAACTGCTCGACGCCAATCCCCAAGTGGCGGGCCTCGGATTCTCCCAGCAACATGGCATTCAACGCACGGCCTTCGCGCGGCAGGACCAATACCAGCGGTATCACCACCGCGGCAATTACCATCACACGGTGCCAATTGGCACTGTCCAGGTTACCCATTTGCCAGAGGCTGATGCGACGCAGCATTTCATTGTCGGCAAAGAAACTGAACAGGCTGGTTACCGCCCCCGCCAGTGCCGTAATGGCAATTCCGGCCAGCAACATGGTGGATACGGAGGTGCCGGTTACCGAGGTTGCCAGCCGGTAAACGACGGCCGTGGCAGCCATACCGCCAAGAAAGGCACCGATCGCAATGGCTGGCAGACCCAATCCGGAACCAAGGAACCCAAAACCACTGAAAAAAATCACACAACTGGCGCCCACAGAGGCGCCACTGGAAACACCGATCAGGGAGGGATCGGCCAGTGGATTGCGAAACAGACCCTGCATCACGGCACCGCAACTGGCCAGACAAGCGCCGACCAGGGCCGCCAACAACACCCGTGGCAGACGGATCAGTTCCAGCACACGGCCATCCATATCCTGGTCGGCAGACCAGAGCGTCAGCAGTTTTACCGGAGCAATCTGTACCGGGCCCACGAGCAAGCCAAGCAATACAGCCAGCAGCAGCAAAACCAGGGCAAACACCATAAAGGCCCGAGGGGGAAGACGATGCAACGGTCGGCCCGTCAGAAGTCCACACCGCGCCGTGCCATAATACCGGCGCGATAGGCGTGTTTGACATCCCGTATCTCCGAGACGGTATCCGCCAGCGCCTGCAGCCCGGCCCCGCCACCGCGGCCGGTTACCACCACACTCTGGCTGAACGGTCGGTTGCGCAATGCATCCAGCACTTCGGCCTCATCGAGATACTGAAAACTGAGCATGTAGGTCAATTCATCCAGCACCACCAGATGGAAACTTTCATCCGCCAGCATCCGCTTGGCCACCAGCCAGGTGCGAAGGGCGGCCTCCATATCACCCTGGCGATCCTGGGTGTTCCAGGTAAAACCGGTGCCCATCTGGTAGAAGTCCACTTCCGGGCACTTTTCCTGCAGGTATAGCTCTTCGCCCGAGAGCTGCTCACCCTTGATGAATTGCACCACACCCACCTTATAGTGATAGCCCAGCGCCCGCATCACCATGCCAAAGGCAGAACTGGATTTACCCTTGCCGTCACCGGTGAGGAAAACCATCACACCGCGCTCCTGGTCTGCGGCCGCTATACCGGCGTCCACTTTTTCCTTGAGCTTCTGCATCTTCTGCTGGTGTTTGTCCGTCATTGCATGTCCTCAGGGGGTGTTCGGAATTTTCACTGCGCCCATCATACCCCGGGGCAGTGGATGAATTTCGGGGTGCAGCAGATTGGCCAGTATTTCCAGACTATCCACCAGCCGGGGACCGGGGCGACTGAAATAACTGTTGCCGTCTACCATATAAACTTGGTCAGACTCCGTCGCTGGCAGCATGCCGTAACCTGGGCTGCCTGTCAGCAGGGGAATATCCAGGGCCGTGCGCTGCAAGTCAAATCCGCACAGTGACACCACCACCACATCCGGTGCCGAGGCCAACAGTTCCTCCCACGAACGGCGCCGGGATGGCCGTTGCTGCTCGCCAAAACAGGGAATGCCACCGGCCAGCTCGATCAGTTCTGGGTACCAGTGCCCACCATCGTAAATCGGGTCGAGCCACTCCAGAATGGCCACCCGGGGACGCAGCGCCGACACAGCCGCCGTCCGCGCCGCCACCCGATCGACCCGGCGGCAGAGCTCGGCGTGATAGGTAGCGGCCGCCGCGGTACAACCCGCCGCCTCACCCACCAGTAACACCGTATCCAGAACATCCCGCAAACAGGCGGGTTCCAGGTTAATCACCCGGACATTACCGGGCAACTGACAGGCCATGTCGTTCACCTCACCGGCAGAGACCGCACAGACATCGCAAAGGGCCTGAGTGACGATCAAATCAGGGGCAAGCTCGCGTAGCACCGGCTCGTTCAGGCTGTACAGCGCCGTGTCCGTTTCCAGCTGGTCGCTCACCAGCGTATCGATCTCATCACTGGCCAGCCCCTTGGGAATTCTGGAGGCAGTCACCACCGGCAAATCCACCACGTCGGGTGGAAAATCACATTCATGGGTGACGCCCACCAGACTGTCGCGGAGTCCAATGCCACAGATGATCTCTGTGGCGCTGGGCAACAGCGAGACTATTCTCAAGCCACCACCTCCGTCAGGTCGGTGTACACAAACCCCTCGCGGGTCACTGTTTCACCCACCTCAACCCGTATCGGCCATTTGAACATCGGCCCGTTCCAGGCAAAGCTGTGGAATTCACCATTCTCCCCACAGGGATCAACTGTTTCCGGTAACTTCGCCAGAAAATCCAGATCGAACGCCGCGCCCGCCAGTGACTGGGGCATCCTGCCGGGATCCAGACAGGTCACACATGCCTGCAAGCCACCGTCGACCATGGCCCGGGCCAGTTGATCCGTCGGCGTAGCCCAGATCGGGAACAGCACCTCAAGCCCGGTTTGTGCCATACGGCTTTCACGGTAGGCGCGAATGTCTTCCAGAAACAGGTCGCCAAAAGCAATGGCGTCGGGTGAGAATTGCTGTATGGCTTCCTCCAGCCCGATACGCATAGCCTGTTCATATTGCTCATTGCTGCACGGCCAGGGCAGGGGGATTGCCAACAGCGGCAAGCCGGCAGCATCCGCCTGGGCGCGCACCAGGTTCAGGCGGACGCCGTGGATGGCCGAGCGGGCAAACGCCTGATTGTAGGTGGTCAGCAGACCGACGATCTCCACTGTGGGATCCCGCTGCAACTGATAAAGCGTCCAGGCGGAATCCTTGCCACTGCTCCAGGACAGTAACACCCTAGTTTTCCCGGGTCTGCTCAAATCCGTCACGACAACCTGCCCTCCTGATCCGGTGACTTATTGGTTGAAACTGTAGCGAACACCGACCATGGCGCCAAAACCGAGCGACTCATAGCCAAAAACTTCCTCATAATCCTCATCCAACAGATTTTCCAGCCGGGTATAAACGGTCAGTGATTTGCTCGCCTGATACTGGGCACTCAGATTCACCAGTGTATAGTCATCCAGCTCAACACGCGCCGAAGGCTGCGGCCAAGGCGGGAAATACTGGTCATCCTGGTGGCCATTGTACTGGGCATTGAGGACAATATTGAGGCGCTCGGCCACCTGCCAGTTCAGCGTGGTGCTACCGAGATGGCGCGGGCGGCGCAATTCATCCACATCCCGGCCGCCACTGTTAGGTTCGGTGGCATCCGTGTAGGTATAACTGCCCTTGAGGGACAGGGTCGGTGTCAGGCTGGCATCAAAGGTCAGCTCCACACCCTGCCGGTCGCTGTTACCATCGACATTTTCTGCGGTGAAGGCAAAGGCAACCGGATCATAGACAAACCCGTTGATTTCATTTTCCAGGCGGGCACGAAAATAGGTCAGACCGAGCATCAAGCGGTCATCAAACAGCGATTGGTCTACACCCACATCCCAACTGGTGGATTTTTCCGGACGCAGATCGGGGTTGCCGATAAAGTTGGTATAGAAGCCAAAGCGCTCTGAAAAGGTGGGGTTTTTCACCGCTGTGCCCCAGCTGGCACGCAAACGCGTGGCCGATTCGGGGATGCGGTAACTGGCATCAAAGCGCCGCGTGTAGGCATTCTGAAACTCGCTGTTGTCATCGTGACGCACACTGGCACCCAGGGTCAGGTCATCCCACAGCACCACCCGGTACTCCAGTGCCACACTGTCGGTTTCGCGGCTCTGGTTCTGATTCGGGTCGCCAAAGAGAATCGGTCCTCGCTGGCGGAAATCCTCGGTTTCCCGTTCCAACAGCAGCGACAGGCGTTGGGTCTGCTCATCCCAACTGAAACTGGTGAGATAACTGTACTGTTTTTTTCGCGTGGCGTTCGAGCCGGTTGTCGCGCCGTCGGTATAGTTTTCATTGTTGTGGCGACTGACAGCCAGAGCCACCCGGTGCTGCCAGCGATCATCCAGCAGGGACAAATCTGCCTGGGCACGAACAAAACGCTGCCGGAACTCTGATTCGTGGTCACCATCCTCCGGCAGACCGGTAACCAGATCATCGATGCCATCAAATTCGTTTTCGCCCTCTGTCTGGCGCGCCGTCAGAGACAAGCCCAGGTTGTCCAGTGGTCGCCAGCCGGCATTGAGGTTGAGTGTGCTGTTGCGATAGCCGTCATCTTCACTGCCAGAGCGGGAAATATTGTCGCCGTCAGAAGACAGGTGTGATCCACTGAGGTTGAAGTGGGCCGTCCCGCTACTGGCACCGAGCGTAAAGCCTGAATGATTGGTGCCGTGGCTCCCTGCCTCCGAAAACACTTGTCCCTGAAGGGGTTCATCCGTCCGGCGGGTAATAATATTGATCACTCCAGCCACCGCGTCACTGCCCCAAAGAGCACTCTGTGCACCGCGCACCACCTCGATCCGCTCGATCCCGGTAGTGGACATGTGGGCCCAGTTAAATTCGTCGGCCTGGGCACCGTCATTCACTTCAACGCCATCCACCAGCACCAGCACATGGTTACCTTCGGCGCCGCGCATTCTCAACTGGGTGGTGGAACCGACTGGACCGCTCCGGTTGATGGCGACACCGGGCACATCGCGCAACAGGTCACTGACCACGGCAGCGCCGCTGGCTTCGATATCCCGTGCGGAAATAACATGAATGGCGTTGCCGGTCTGCTGCAGCTGAACCGGTGCCAGGGACGCGGTGACCACAACCTCCTGAAGATTATTTTTACCGGTTTCAGTGTCAATCGCCGTTTCGGCAGCCTGTGCGCTGGCAATAGAAGTGACGAGGAGTGCCACGCAACTGGCGGTAGGAAATTTTTTCATTAACAAGTCTCCGGCGTTCGACCCCGAACGCGTGCTGAGTGAGATCAGTCCACGGAGTTATGATTGGCGATGAAACAGGAAAACTGTCGACACCAACGCAACCACACCCCGTGGTTCGTTTGCGTAGCGACAGGCCGGTCTCCGGACTCATGAGCGGTTTCCCCTGCCAGATCGCCTTCCCATGCATGTGCACAGTGGCTGTGTGATCTGGCGTTTGAACCCGTACTGCGGGTTCACTCAATTACCGTTGCGGGGGCAGTGTCGGGTTTGCCTTTGACTGGCGTCATGTAGCGCACCGACTTCCCGTTTCACTCGACGCACTGAACGCTGCGTCGAGAACCTGTTGCCTAAGCAAGGTGGAGGAATTTACGCCCGGAGCCGGGCAAAGTCAATTTGGGTTTTGCATGAGAGACGCGGGCAGGGAGGCATTAGCCAAGGGCATCCAGCGCATCGGTCAGCTTGCGCACCGGTATCACCTCCATCCCCCTGATCGGCTGGCGAGGGGCATTGCCAAAGGGAATAATCGCTCGCGTGAAGCCGTGTTTGGCGGCCTCTCTCAGTCGCTCCTGACCGTTTTGCACCGGCCTGATCTCACCGGACAGCCCCACCTCGCCGAAGACCACCAGATCGCGGGGCAGCGGATGGTCGCGGAAGCTGGAAATAACCGCCAGGATCAGCGCCAGATCGGCACTGGTCTCCAATACCTTGACACCACCCACCACATTCACAAAGACGTCCTGATCACCGACCATGATTCCGCCGTGACGGTGCAACACCGCCAGCAGCATCGCCAGCCGGTTGTGCTCCAGCCCCACGGTCACCCGCCTCGGGTTGCTCAGGTGACTGTCATCCACCAGCGCCTGCAACTCCACCAACAGGGGTCGGGTGCCCTCCCAGACCACAATGACCACGCTGCCGGAAGCCACCTCATCACCCCGTTGCAAAAAGATCGCGGAGGGGTTTGCCACTTCGCGCAACCCCCTGTCGGTCATGGCAAACACGCCCAGCTCATTGACCGCACCGAAGCGATTTTTGTGGCTACGCAGGGTCCGGAAATGGCTGTCGCTGGTTCCCTCGAGCATCAGCGAACAATCGATCATGTGCTCCAACACCTTGGGGCCAGCCAGACTGCCATCCTTGGTGACATGACCCACCAGCAACAGCACTGTGCCCGTCTGTTTCGCGTAACGAACCAGCATCGCGGCACATTCCCTCACCTGCGAGACGCTGCCGGGGGCCGAGGAGATTTCTTCAAGCTGCATGACTTGAATGGAATCGACCACCAGGATCTTCGGTTGCACTCGCGCGGCGGTGGCACAGACCGTTTCCACGGAGGTTTCCGCCATGATCTGCAACCGGTTTACCGGCAGTCCCAGACGGTGGGCCCGCATGGCGACCTGTTGCGGGGATTCTTCACCGGTGACATAGAGCGCCACCTGACTCTCTGCCAGTTTGCAGAGGGTTTGCAGCAGCAAGGTGCTTTTGCCCGCGCCTGGCTCGCCGCCCACCAGAATGCAGGATCCGGGTACCAGCCCACCACCCAACACCAAATCCAGCTCCTGACTACCCGCGCTGATACGCGGAATATCGGCCAGATCGATTTCCGCCAGCGTGTTCACCACACCGTCGGCAGCCCCGGCAAAACCACCGCCGCTGCGGCTTCCCGAGGTAACAACAGCGCCGAGACGCACTTCAGTCAACGTATTCCATGCACCACAGTCGGGGCACTGCCCCTGCCACTTGGTGTAATCCGCACCACAGTCATTACAAACATAGGCAGTGGTTTTCTTTCTGGCCAAGTAACAATCTCCCGAAAATGCTTTTCAGTCTACCATGTGATACCCACCCGATCAGGGTGTTTGACTGTGGGGATATCAGTGAAACTGCAGTGTAGCGCGCAAAAATGTCCGCGTTTCAAAACGGTTGGCCTGCTTGAACTCCACATAATCGCCACCGAGATTCTGGCCAATCAGTTCCAGCTTCAAATCGGCATTGCGCAGCGGGAACTGGCGGGCAATCCGCACATCAAGCCGTCGATAGGCATCGGTTTCAGAGCCCCACAGAATCCAGACCATATCGTCGAGATAGTAATAACCGGCGCTCACCTGCCAGTGACGACCGAAATCATGGGACATCAACAGACTGGCGGTATGGCGTGGTGTCGCTGACGTTTGATAGAGACTGCGAAATGCCATGGGCAGACTGGACTGATCGGCGTCCGCGTAGGCGTACGATAGCCAGAGACGGGTGCGGTCGGATGCCAGCCAGCGCGCCCCGGTTTCAAACCCCTCAATAGCGGTACTGCCGCCATTGACATCAAGGATGGCGCCCTGATTAAAAATCGACCTCACCTCCGGGTACGCGGGATTCCAGACATATTCAATCTCGTCCTCAAAGGTTTCCCGATAGAGCTTGATCTCGGCGGTCAACCGTTCATCCAGCCAATTGCCGATATAACCCAGTTCGTAACTGCGCAACCGCTCAGCATCAATCGGTTCAGGGGCTATCTGAACAGTTTCGATCGCGGTACCATCATTCAGCCGCACGGCAATATTGTGAAAATTCTCCACCAGAAATGGTTGCCGCCAGCTCTCCGCAACCGAGACCCGGAACATATGTCCCTCAATCGGGGTGAAGTTCAGGCCCAGCCGCCAGGACAGCTCACCAGGATTGATGTTGTTCTTTTCGTATATGGCACCGGCGTTCAACAACAGTTGATCAGTCAACCGGTACTCGATATTACCCTGCGCCCGGTAGGTCTCCATGGCCTGCCACTCTTTTTGGCCGACGATTTCCAGGCTATTGACCATATCCTTGCGATAACCCAGGCCCCAGGCAATCCGGTAGCGCTGTCCATTTAACAGTTGCTGAAACTCAATATCGCGCCGGTTGACCTGATAGTCAAAGGTGCGACCAATCACCTCCTGTTCCTGTTGACCGGGGATCACCCCACCAATATCGGCGGGATCGACCCCCAGTAAGTCCGACAGTAGCCCGGCAGAAAATTTATCGTTTTCTTCACCGGAGGTAAAACCGAACTGCAGATACCAGGCACTGCCAGGGTCCGTGGTGCGGGTCAGACGGAGGCTGCCATATTGCTCGCTGGCTTCCTTGGTGCCGACAGGATCCACAGAGACACCATTGCCGCCACGACCCCAGGGGCCCTCGGCGTAACCCAACTGAAAATCCAGAGTGGTTTCAGATGTAGCTTGAAAGCGCCCCTGTAAGCGACCGGAACGAGCGATCGACTCGTCATTGACGCCGCGGAAGCCCTCGGTGTTGAAGTAGCTGAGGGAAGCCCGGTAATCAAATTGGTCACCGGTATGGGCATAGCGTGCCGCAAGCAGACTGGTGTCGCGGCTGCCTGTGGTCGCGCTGAACCGCCAGCCGGGATTGTGGTAGGGTTTCTGAGTCACAATATTGATGACCCCGACAAAAGCATTCGAGCCGAAGGAAACCCCCGCCGGACCGCGAACCACCTCTATCCGCTCAATATCATCAACGGTAATTCCCAGTCGATCCCAATCCACCAGACCAAACAGTGACCCCACCACCACACGGCCATCGAGCAAAACCTGCATACGTCGCGAGAGGCCGTCGGATTGACCGTGGTAAGTCACCGATGCGTGGTGATCACGCCAGCTGAGACCGACCTGAAAACCCGGCACAAGGCGCAGCAAATCGGGGATTTCGATAAATCCGGATGCCTCAATCATGGTTCGGTCAATAACCGAAACCGCCATTGAGGTATCTGTTACCGACTGGGGCAATCGTGTAACAGACAAAGCCACCGGAATATCTGCGATCAGATCATCCTCGGTATAACCCTCAGCTGAAGCAGCCAATACCGGCAGCCATGTGAGCGACAACAGGACGCAACAAAGCCAGCTCGCTGGTCGCCTTCCTACCAAACTGGCCTGTTTCGGAACCATTCCATTGCCACCTTACTGTTTGTTGTTTTTTTTGAAGCGCTATTGTAACGATGCGGCAACCACATAGAAAACCACATCTGAACGAATGTGACCGATAAACTTGCCCATCGCTTTCTGATAGAGTGTCGCCATGTCACTGCTTCCGGAAAAACCGCTGATTATTTCTCCCTCCCTGGCCGCCACCATTGGCCTGGAGGAGACGGTTTTGCTGCAATTACTCAATGAACTGATGTGTCATGGCAAGCCTGAACGGCAGGGCGACTACGACTGGCTGAATATCGACAGTGGGCAGCTGCAGAAATTTGCCCCCTTCTGGTCTCTCGCTGACCTGCAACGGGTCGTCGGCAGTCTTCGGGACAAGGGCATTCTGCTGGTTGCATCCCCCCCCCTGACCGAAGCCAATCTATTGCGCTTTGCCTTTAATGAACAGTGTGCCGACAATAGCAATACAGCAATGCCCGGCGAATTTCCCACCACACTTCCGGCAACTCCCACACACCAAAGCACCCGGCCCATATCCCCTGACTGGCGACCGGAAAATGATGTTCTACAACAACTTGCCCAGTACAATATTCCGGCAACATTCATTGCCGACCAGTTGCCGGAGTTTATTACGTATTGGACGGAACGTGGCGAGCCGCGCTACAGCTGGGGCTCAAAATTTATCAAGCATGTACTGCGCCTCTGGCGGGCACAGCAGACAGAAACAGCCAGGCGAGGACAGGACACCCCTATCAGCCGGGATTGGCAGCCGTCACAGGATGCCATGGAGATTCTCACCCGGCAGGCGGCGATCAACCGTAACTTTGTCGAGGACGCCATACCGGAGTTTGTTCTCTACTGGCTGGAACGGGGCGAATCCTCAAGTACCTGGAACAGCCGCTTTATCATGCACGTGAAACGTCAGTGGGCCAGGTTCACACACACGATGGAACAGGACACCATGCCTCGCCCATTGGCGGCGGACTGGCAACCCAGAGAAGAACTCTTTGAGGTCCTCACGCTGGCAAATATTCCCCGCGATTTTGCCGAACGGCTGGTACCGGAATTTGTTTTGTACTGGCGGGATAGCGGCCAACTCTATGGCTCCTGGAACACCAAGTTCCTGCAGCAGGTAAAACGGGAATGGTCGCGCCACCAAACACATACCCAGGACTCAAGCGATGGAAAACAACAACGATCTGATCGACCGGGCAGTACGCGAAGTCGTACCCTCGTCGACGAACTCAGCGACCGCAGCTGGGCGACCCCCTGAGCGCCCAGAACCCCTGCCGGAACATCTGGTAGACACCATCAACCAAGTGTTCGCCCTGTTCCGGCTGAATTTTCACAACCAGTTTTACAGTGCCTACTCCGATACCGATCTGCTCAATCAGGTAAAACGCCTGTGGCTGGACGCGCTGGCACACTTCGATCGGGAGCAGATTCTGCTGGGCGCCAAACGGGTGATCGAAACATCCGACTATCTGCCTACGCTGAACCGCATGCTGCAATGCTGTGAGGCCTGCCAGAACCCGGCGGGGTTGCCCTCGCCGCGCAGCGCGTATCTCGAAGCCTGCAATGCACCCTCTCCAAAAGCGGCTCATCACTGGTCTCACCCGGTGGTCTATCACGCCGGACTGGCCACTGGCTGGTACCTGTTGGCCCATGAGGCAGAGACGGTCAGCTACCCCCTGTTTCTCGATCATTATCGGCGGCTATGTCGCGAACTTGGCAAGGGTCGGCAGTTGGCCTTACCGGATCCCGCAGGGGAAGCAACGGAGAAACCGCCGTTGAGTCGCGAAGTGTCGCGGCAACGACTGGCAGAACTGAAAGCTGATTTAAAGCTCGATGAATAACCCAGCTGGACTGATTCCATGACCGCTCCGGACCCCCGGTTTTTTCGTAACAGCACTGCGCGGCGGATGTCGAAAACCATCCTCAATGGCTTCCGCAGCTATTTTGCCGATTACCTGAATATGACTCTCGGCGCCAAGGCGCGCTTTGAAAAAGCCGACTGGCATGCAGTGCAGAGCGCCAACGTGGACCGACTGGAACTCTACAAGACCAAAGTGCGCCAGGTATCGGAGCTGCTCGCCACGGTGACCAATAAGGATATTACCGATCTGGAATTATGGCGCCAGGCAAAGGCTGTCTATACCCAACTGGTTTTCAACTTCCCCAATTACGAAATTGCCGAGACTTTTTTCAATTCCGTATTTGGCTGCATCAATGATCACGACAAGATTGACGATGATCTGATCTACGTACTGTCTTCACAAATGGCGTCGATACCGGAAGCGGAATACAGCATTTACGTGCGCTATGAGGGTATTGACGATATCGCCGCCGTGTTTGAGCAGATTCTGCTGGATGCAGAGTTCTCTACGCCACCGGAAAACCTCACCAGGGATGTGAACTTCATCGTGCAGGAATTTAACGAGCAGCTACTGCCCCACCTGAAGAATCCGGTTTCGGCACTGAAATTTGATACGCTTGACTCGGTGTTTTATCGCAGCAAGGCGGCCTATATCGTCGGTCGCATCATCGACGGCGACCGGCTTTTTCCACTGGTGCTGCCCGTACTGAACAATGAAAAAGGCGGCCTGTTTATTGATACAGCCATTTTCAACAAGGAAGAGATGAGCGTGGTGTTCAGTTTTACCCGAACCCACTTCATGGTGGATGCCCCACTGCCCTACCTCTATCTGCATTTTTTAAAGCAATTGATGCCCCACAAGGGCGACAACGAAATCTACACGTCCATCGGTTTTCCCAAACACGCCAAGACAGAATTTTACCGGGAATTTGTCAGTCACCTGAGGAACTCTCAGGATCAGTTTGTCATTGCACCGGGCATCAAGGGGATGGTGATGTCGGTATTCACGCTGCCGTCCTACGATATCGTCTTTAAAATCATCAAGGATCGCTTCGATCCACCCAAGGAGGTCACCCACGAAATCGTGCGGGAAAAGTACAACATGGTCTCCCGGCACGACCGTATCGGGCGGATGGCCGATACCCAGGAGTTTGCCAATTTTTCATTTCCGGTGGATCGCTTCTCCGACGAACTGCTCGCCGAGTTACAGAAAGTCGCACCCTCCCTGCTGACCTTCGAGGGAGACCGGCTGATCATCAAGCACCTCTACACCGAGCGCCGCATGACACCGCTCAACATCTACCTGCAGCGGGCTGATGAACAACAAACCTGTAACATCATCGAAGAATACGGCAACGCCATCAAACAACTGGCGGCGGCAAATATTTTTCCGGGTGACATGCTGCTGAAAAATTTCGGGGTCACCCGCCACAACCGGGTGGTGTTTTACGATTACGATGAAATCTGCCCATTGACCGAGTGTCACTTCAGGCGCATCCCTCAACCGAAGACTGACGAGGAGGAGATGTCTGCCACCCCCTGGTATACCGTGGGCACCAACGATATTTTTCCAGAGGAATTCCGGTTATTCTTCTCCGGCAATCCCGTTGCCCGGGAAGCCTTTCAAGCGCTGCACAGCGATATCTATGATGTGGAATTCTGGTGGGGGCTGCAGGAACAAATTCGCAACGGCAAAATTGTCGATGTATTTCCCTACCGTCGCAAACGACGCTTTGATCGCGCCCGGTAACACGCTCCTAACCCCTCAATTATTCAACCAATTTGATACGTTAAAAAAACGCAGCTTGGTAAAAGCTGCGTTTTTGGGGGCCGGGGCTTGCAAAAATTGAAAGAGGAGCAGTCAATCACTACAAGTGTCGGAATTCACTATTTTCTCAACTGCCGGTAAAGCAACAAGATCAGAATGGCGCCCACCGTGGCCGTAGCAATACTGGCTAAACTGAAACCACCCGCACCACCAAAGCCCAGTAGCGAACCAATCCAGCCACCGACAAAAGCGCCGGCAATACCCAACAGCACCGTGAGAATAAACCCACCACCATCCCTGCCCGGCATGATCCATTTGGCAAGAATTCCAGCCACTAGGCCAAGTACGATCCAGGAAAGAATACCCATATATGCCTCTCTATTTATAGAACAAAAAAGGCCCCTTCACAGGGGCCTTGAGCATTGACCTTCAAGCGTTTTCGGCCGCCGGGTACAAGTGCACATCGCGCTGCGGGAAGGGAATGGAAATCTCTTCCTTATCAAAGCGTTTCTTGATGGCTTCTGTGAGATCCCAGTAGGCCCCCCAGTAATCGCCCGTGGCAACCCAGGGCCGGACAATGAGGTTGACGCTGCTGTCCGCCAGCTGGGTAACTGCGATATTCGGGGCCGGATCTGCCAACACACGTTTATCTGCTTCAACAACTTCACGCAGCACTGCCTTGGCCTTGTCGATGTCATCGCCGTAACTGATACCGATCACCAGGTCGACCCGGCGGGTATCGTGGGTGGAGTAGTTGGTAATGGTACCGCTCATCACCTGACCATTGGGAATCACGATCCGTTTGTTGTCCGGCGTGTTCAGTTCGGTAGTAAACACCAGTATTTTCGACACCGTACCACCGACACCGGCCACTTCAACATAGTCTCCAACACGGAAGGGACGAAAAATCAGGATCAGCACACCGGCGGCAAAATTGGCCAGCGAGCCCTGTAACGCCAGGCCAACGGCGAGACCGGCGGCACCCACCACAGCCACGAGGGAGGCCGTTTGTATGCCCAGCTGACCCAGCGCCGCAATACAGACAAAGGTCAGAAGGGCATAGTAAACCAGCGTAGAGACAAACTGCTGGATCGCCACATCCATGTCTTTCTTTTTCATCAAGCCGGCTACCAGGCCCCTCAGCCAGCCCGCAATAAATTTACCCACAAAAAAAATAACGGCTGCCATAACAACCTTCAGACCATAAAAAATAATGGCATTTCCTATCGTTTCCATCACACACTCCATGAAGTAAAAAATCAGTTCTGACTGTGACCAGTCTCCACCAACTGCGATTCAGCCAGGTCGTTGTTATACCGCAATACAATGCATTGAGAGCAGAACAGTGCTGGCAACTCAATTAACGTAATCAAAAGTAACAAACCAAGTCCCCAGCGCCATTGACCAGTGAGCAGGCAAGCCAGACCAGCCAGAAAAACAGCCAGATTGACTGCACCGCGAAACCAGCGCCTCAGATAAAAATGGTGCAGCCCGGCGACAAACAAATAGTTCAGCACCGCATAGCTGTCCGGATCTTTGAGGCGTCTCGCCATACGCCCGTGAAAAACCCTGCGCTGTTCTGCCGGGAGTTCCGCAATTCGGTTGCGAAGCTGGTCTTCCCGGTATTGTTCGTCGCGGAGAGCCACCGGTTATTTGCCCAGAGTAACGATGACGGTTTCCCGTGCCCAGAACAGCCAGAGACGACGGCTTTCCACCACCTGGAAGACCAACTGCCAGCCCTCGGCCGCCTGCTCGTTGAGGACCGTTTCCATTTTTTTCAGGGGAAAGCCGGAAGCACCGAGAAAAATCGTTCCCAGGGCGCCCTCGCTGATTGCCATCACCTTGTATTGACTGAATGCCATGCGAGTTTTCTGTCACCCCCCTGCCAATATTCGGTTCAGGCCAACGTCACCCAAAGCGCATGCAGGATACCCGGCACCCAGAAGCACAGGCAGAGCACAATATTGATCACCAGATCCTTACCGGCTCCCTTTTTCAGGAACACTGCCAGTGGTGGCAGTAACAGCGACGCAATAACCAGCAACACCTTATTATTATCCATCTGTTCATCCTCTGGACGAGATTTATACGGTGGGCAGCAGCCCCGCTCTAACCACTTCAAATATAATGAAAATCACTCAGCCGGTAAACAGCAAAGTGAGCAACACGACCAAACCGACGTTAATCATTACCGGTCACCTCCACTCTGTCCACTTTCTGGAAGCCCCGGGGCAGTTTATTGCCACGGCGGCCGCGCTCGCCACGATAATGTTCAAGGTCGCTGGCCCTGATGTTCAAATGACGTTTACCCGAGAACACCAGCAATTGCTGCGCCGGGGTCACGACCGCCACCGCCACCATAAACTCTTCCCGGGACTGGACTCGCGAGGAGGGAATACTGAGAATCTTGTTTCCCTTGCCTCGCGCCAAACGGGGGAGTTCTGCCAGTGGAAACGCCAGCATACGGCCCTCGTTGCTGACCGCGACCACCAGACTGTTTTCACGGTCAGAAATCGCTACCGGCTTGATGACCCGGCCACCCTTTGGAATCGTCAGGGTCGTTTTACCCGCCCGGTTTTTACTGTGCAGGTCTGCCAGATTGGCCATAAAACCGTAACCGGCATCAGTGGCCATCAATACCTGTTGCGAATCATCGCCCATTATCACGCTCACAAAACCGGCGCCGGAAGGGGGATTAAGGCGACCGGTGACAGGCTCACCCTGCCCCCTCGCCGAGGGTAGGTTGTGGACCGCCAACGAATAGGTTCGACCGGTGGAATCCAGTAAAACCACCGACTGATTACTGCGTCCTCTGGCCGCACAGAGAAAGCGATCGCCGGATTTATAGCTGAGTGATGCGCCATCGACGTCGTGGCCTTTGGCAGAGCGTATCCAGCCCTTTTCCGATAACACCACTGTTACCGGTTCGGACACTAACAGTTCGGTTTCAGAAAATGCCTTGGCTTCCTCGCGGCGGGTCAGTGGTGAACGGCGTTCATCACCGAATTCATCGGCCACGGCCAGCAATTCATTGCGCATCAGGGTTTTGAGACGCTTTGCAGAACCGAGAATTTTTTCCAGCTCGAGTTTTTCCGCCGCCAGCGCTTCCTGCTCGGCTCGTATGCGAACCTCCTCCAATCGGGCCAACTGACGCAGCTTGGTATCGAGAATGTACTCTGCCTGGATATCACTGAGACTAAAACGCTGGATCAATACCGGTTTTGGCTCATCCTCACTGCGAATAATGTGAATCACTTCATCGATATTCAGAAAGGCGATCAACAGGCCTTCCAGCAGGTGCAGCCGGTGGTCCACCTTGTCCAGCCGAAACTGCAACCGACGGCGCACGGTATCCATGCGGTAGGCGAGCCACTCGGTGAGAATTTTATTGAGGGGCTTCACTTCCGGGCGACCGTCCACCCCGATCATATTGAGGTTGACCCGATAATTCTTTTCCAGATCCGTGGTGGCAAACAAATGCTGCATCAGCCCCTCCAGATCGACCCGATTGGAGCGGGGTACAATCACCAGCCGGGTCGGATTCTCATGATCGGACTCATCGCGCAAATCCGCAACCATCGGCAATTTTTTGCCCTGCATCTGGGCGGCAATCTGTTCCAGAACCCTCGCACCAGACACCTGAAAAGGCAGCCCGGTGACGATGATATCGCCCTGTTCCGACTGCCAGACAGCGCGCATTTTCAGGCTGCCCCGACCGGTCTCATAGGTTTTCAGGATGTCTTCCCTGGGCGTGATAACTTCCGCTTCGGTGGGATAATCCGGTCCCTGTATATGCTCGCACAATTCCGCCGTGGTAGCGCCGGGCTGATCCAGCAAATGCACACAGGCACTGATCAGCTCCCGCAGGTTGTGCGGTGGAATATCTGTGGCCATGCCCACGGCAATACCGGTCGTACCATTCAATAACACATGGGGGGCGCGTGCCGGCAGTGTGATGGGCTCATCGAGGGTACCGTCAAAATTGGCTTTCCAGTCAACCGTACCCTGAGCCAACTCCGACAACAGCAGCTCGGCAAAATGTGCCAGCTTCGATTACGTATAACGCATTGCAGCAAAGGATTTTGGGTCATCGGATGAACCCCAGTTACCCTGGCCGTCCACCAGGGGATAGCGGTAGGAGAACGGCTGCGCCATCAATACCATCGCCTCATAGGCCGCGCTGTCCCCATGGGGATGGAATTTACCGATGACGTCACCCACGGTGCGGGCGGATTTCTTGTGCTTGGCCGTGGATTTGAGCCCCAGCTCACTCATGGCATAAATGATTCGCCGTTGAACCGGCTTCAGACCATCACCGATATGCGGCAATGCCCGGTCGAGAATCACATACATGGAGTAATCAAGGTAGGCTTTTTCGGTATAGCTGCGCAGCGGTATCTGTTCAATTGCCGGATTAATGGTCGTGGTCTCTGTCATAAATTTTACTGCTCGTGCGGTGACAACGGGTTTGCGGTTATGGGTTACTGGCCAATGGTGATGGACATCTCCGGGCGCAGGGTACTGCGCTGATCAAACTTCCCGGTACACAGAATGATTTGCCCCGGAGTGACACCGTGATCAATCAGGTACTGTTTCGCGACAACCGTGCGCTGATTGGCAAGCGCAGCCAATTCGGCAGATTGCTCTACCGTGATATCGGGAAGCTGGGGGTTTTCCACGGATGACTGCAGACTTGTCAGCTCATCGGGGGAAAATTGTGCAGCCCAGTCCTGAAGGGTAGTGGGCGCACAGAACACCAGCTGCAGCTGCTGGCGTTTTTGCAGCATATCCGAGAGACGATTCAGGTTGGCCTCGCCAGTATCATCCAATGCCGCTGTACCCGGCTCAAAAACCACTGGCTCAAAGCCCATGCCGGCCAGGCTGTCGCCCACCAGGGTTTTCACCACCAGCCCAAAGGGCAGGTAATAGTTGATCACTGTCTCTTTAATCACTTTGAACATGACCTTGTTGACAATATGCTTGATGGAAAAAGTCGGCGAATTGATATTGCCGCTAATCGGCAGCTTCAATTCGATCATGCCATTTTTATCGCGCAACAATGACAGAGCGAACTCCAGCGGCACGCCCAGTTCGCTGGCACCGGCCTCAAGATCGGCTTTGCTCACTGGTGACACCTGCAACTTGTGGAGTCGGACAGTGACCACCGAGTCAATAGTGTCTTCAAGGATATCGACACTGGTGTCGACATCCACCAGCCCCTGATCAAGATGATAGCCGATGAATTTTTTTGCGTAACCAGAGATATCACGCACATCAATACCTTTGATTTCCCCCTCAAGATCGCTGCTTAAGGCATCACCAAAGGGAGCAACCTGGCCAGATAGGGACAACGAACCAAACTGGTTCAGGGCCATGTTCCAATTGACATCGGCAGGGGTACCCGGTGGCGTTGCATCCAGATGACTGACCTTTAAATCGACCTCGGTAAAGCGCTGATCCAGTGACGGCGACACACTTTCATCCAGTATGTGCAACTGGCCCTGCTCGCCAATCGTCAGAGAAGTCAGTTGCAGCTTTAACGGCGGTGCGTTTTCTGTGGTGGGTTGCTGTGCAGAATCCTCCGACTCTCCCGCAACCGTTTCACCATCCTGCCCCAGCAAAATGGCAAGTTCACTGAGCATCGACAGGCCGCCATCCGCATCGCGGTGCACAAAGATCTCTGGGTCCCCTATCTGGAGTTTGCCGAGGCTGAACGTGCCGGAATTTTTTGCCAGCTCATCCAGGGATAACCGGGGGATTTTCACATAGTGACTCACCTCGGCGGTACCTGGGGCGGGCGCGAGAAAATCCACTGTGGACACCTCCAGCCGTGCCAGCTCAACCTGATCGCCGGCAAGTTTCAACTGTTGCAGTCCGAGCGAATCGAGCGACAACAACTCACGATCGGCAAAAACGGCCAGCGACCCCAGTTGCAGATCACCCATCTCAAAACCCATGGCAGCGGATGCTCCGGATGGCGGCTCAACACCCTCCACGGCGCTATCATTTTTTTCCGGCGTCGGCGTAAGCTGACTGATCAGCGTTGGTGCAAATGCCAGTGCGCCCCGCGAATCGGTCTCCAGGCGTACCTGAAGGTCGCCCAGCATCAGCCCGGCGATGGCAACATCCTGGTTCACATCAAGCCCCTGCAACTCAAGACTGTCTAACGCCAGCACTTCCTCTGCACCGGGGAGCAGGTTGAGATAGCCGAGGGTCAGAGTGTCCACCGCCACCGCTGCACCTGCCAACTGCATATCGCTGAACTGCAATTTTCCAGCAGACAATAGTGGCCGTTCGGCCCCAATGTCGATTTGTCCCAGAACAAACTGTTTCAGACTGATCTGTCTGCCGTCTGCCTCGCTGCTCGCATCGACAGTTCCCTGAGAAGAAGCCTCGGGCGTGAGCTGGCTCACGCGTTTCAGCAGTGTCGGCGCAAATGCCAGACCATTGGTCTGATCGAGTGCCAGCCCGACAGCAATGGCATCAAGCGATACGGCATTCAGCTCCACATCTTCCGCGAGGTTGAAACCGGCCAACGTCAGCGCATTCAGTTGTATTGCAGGATTGCCCCCCGGCAACAGAGCCAGCGACTGAAGATTGACCTTTTCCAACTGCCAGCGAGCCATATCGGGACTACTCAGACCGGTAACGGCCAGTGACTCGACCACCGCCAGTTGCAGGGGGTCAAGCCGGTCAAACCAACGCAATCCACTGAGTGATACACCGGGCAGAGACAGCGAGGGCGTATCACCCAATGTCATGGCGAGATCATTGAGCTGCAATGCATCCAGTCCGGCACACTGGTTCGCCTGTTGCTCCTCGCGCTCGTTCATCAGGAGATAACAAAAGGTCAGATCGCGAAGCTGGAACTGGTCCAGCTGCAATCGCTCAAACAGTGGCGGACCCGCTGTATCCGGCGCTGCATCCTCATCGCCGGACAATGGGATACCGCCCACACGCAGACCGGAAGGCGTCATGGCCAGATCAAGCGTCAACCCTTCAATGGCGACCTCTTCAATGTGTAGGCCACTTTCAAAAAGGGGGTTCCAGGCAATATCAAACAACAGCTGGTCGAGTATCAATCGCTCACCACTGGGAGACTGAATGTGGACATTGTTCACTTGCACCGTGCCCAGCATCGGGCGGATTTCCACATAACCGATATCGGCATCCAGCCCCTGCTGCTCCAGCCAGACGGCACCTTGCCAGCGAATCATAAACGGCAGCAGTGAAAGCACCACAACCACCAGCAGCGCGACGCCGATCAGGCTCCAGCGGAGGCATATGAGTAGCTTTTTCATGGTAGTTGCTCCCCGGAAGTATCCCTTCGAATCATACCGCTCACCTGCTCATTGGCCAGGGCCTATACATCAGCCAGATTGCCGCTCAGCTCCAGCCAGGCTTTGCGGTCTGATGCCCGCTTCTTCGACAACAGCATGTCCAGCAGACTATTGGTGTCATCACCTGCTTCAATAGTCAGTTGAACGAGTCGTCGGGTGTCCGGATCCATGGTGGTCTCGCGCAACTGAATGGGGTTCATTTCACCCAGCCCCTTGAATCGCTGTACATTGACTTTGCCGCGTTTCTTCTCCGCTTCAATGCGATCCAGCAGACCCCTTTTTTCCCCTTCGTCCAGCGCGTAATACACGTCTTTACCCACATCAATCCGATACAGGGGGGGCATGGCCACATACACGTGTCCCGCAGCCACCAGTGGCCGGAAGTGCCGCACGAACAGGGCGCACAATAAGGTGGCAATGTGCAAACCGTCAGAATCGGCATCGGCGAGAATACAGATTTTGTGGTACCTCAGCGCTTCCAGTCCGTCAATGGCAGGATCGATACCCAATGCCACAGAGATATCGTGTACCTCCTGGGAGGCGAGAATTTCCTGGCTATCCACCTCCCAGGTATTCAGAATTTTGCCCCGCAGCGGCATAATCGCCTGAAACTCCCGGTTGCGGGCCTGCTTCGCAGAGCCGCCGGCGGAGTCGCCCTCCACCAGAAACAGCTCCGACAGCTCGGGACTGCCACTGGAGCAGTCTGCCAGCTTGCCAGGCAGCGCCGGTCCGGCCGTAATACGCTTGCGAGCAACTTTCTTGCTGTCCTTCAGTCGCCGCTGGGCGTTGTTGATACAGAGTTCGGCAAGCTGCTCGGCATCTTCCGTGTGTTGGTTCAACCACAGGCTGAAAGCATCCTTCACAACGCCCGATACAAAGGCTGCCGCCTCACGAGAGGAAAGGCGCTCTTTGGTCTGACCGGAAAATTGCGGGTCTGCCAGTTTAGATGAGAGCACAAAACAGCATTTCTCCCAGATATCGTCCGGCGCCAGTTTGACACCACGCGGCAACAGATTGCGAAACTCACAGAATTCCCGCAGGGCCTCCAGCAGGCCAGTGCGCAAGCCATTGACGTGTGTACCACCCTGCGTGGTGGGAATCAGGTTAACGTAGCTCTCCTGGGTCAACTCACCGCCATCAGGCAGCCACTGCAGCGCCCAATCCACCGCCTCACTTTCGGACGAGTAACTACCGGTAAAAGGGGTTACCGGAAGCACTTCCCAGCCAGTAGTCGTCCCCCGCAGATAATCGGCCAGACCATCCTCGTAACACCAGCTTTCGGTTTCACCGTTGTTCTCGTCGGTAAAATTTACCGTCAGCCCCGCACAGAGCACCGCCTTGGCTCGCAGCACATGCCGCAAGCGGGAAACCGAGTATTTGACGGTATCAAAGTATTTCGGATCCGGTAAAAAACGCAGCTCGGTACCCGTATTGCGCTGGCCACAACTGTCCACCACTGTCAGGTCAGAAACCTTGTCACCGCCGGCAAAACCCATGCGATAAACCCGGCCATCGCGGCGAATCGTCACCTCCAGCTTGCTGGATAGGGCATTGACCACCGAGACACCCACACCGTGCAGACCACCGGAGAACTGATAATTTTTGTTGGAAAATTTGCCCCCTGCGTGCAGCGTGGCAAGGATTACCTCAACCCCCGGCAACCCTTGCTCGGGATGAATATCCACGGGCATGCCACGGCCGTTGTCAGCCACGGAAAGCGAGCCGTCCCGGTAGAGTGTGACATCGATTTTACTGGCGTGACCGGCAAGGGCTTCATCGACACTGTTGTCGACGACCTCCTGGGCCAGATGATTCGGACGGGTGGTATCCGTGTACATCCCCGGGCGCTTTCTGACCGGGTCGAGGCCTGTGAGAACTTCAATATCTTCAGCGGTATATTTATTCATGAAACCCCGGTTGCTAACCCCAAAAATTCGATAATGGCAGGCAGGTGACGCTCAAAGTGTTGAAAGCTGTGATCCCCACCCTGCTCAATGGTCATGCGACAGCCGCTGTATCTGGATTCGGCCAGCCGATAATCCAGCACCTCATCGCCAGTTTGCAGCAGCACCCAGTAATTGGCGATATTCTGCAAGCCTGGAACATCCAGACTTTTCACCGCGTCCACATGGCGCTGCTCCAGCTGATAGCGCTCGCCAGTATGATAATTGGCATTGACGCCCAGATACTCCAGCATCCATTCATACGGCCTTACAGCGGGATTCACCAACACCGCTTTAAGTCGGTATTTTTCAGCCAGCCAGGTGGCATAGTAACCACCCATTGAGCTGCCCACCAACCCAACCGGCTCGTCCGCTTTTTCTATTTCAGCCTCAAGTTGACCGATTGCCCTGACCGGATCATTGGACAGTGCGGGACAGACGAAAGAGACCTCCGGACAGTTTTTTTCCAACCATGCCGATGTCTGGCGCGCCTTGAGTGAAGCGGGCGAGCTATTGAAACCATGAATGTACACAAGAGGCATGATTAACGTACAACCTGCAGGATCAATCCAAAGATTATAACCCTATCGACTGGTAGTGACAGGCTGCGTGCCGACACCTCACAGCAACAGCACTCAGAACAGATCAGTACCCACTGCAACGATGGTCCACCTGCTGCCCAGTCCCGGCAACAAACCCCTCACCGGTTTTCAGATGGCCATCGGCGTACAGATCAATCCAGCGATACCCGGGGGGTTGCTCAGCCAACTCGAAGCCATCACTGCCGGGGGCAAACTGAAAACAGGTCGACGGTGCACTGTGTACCCCGATCCCTTGCCATGAGGTCGAAAATGCCTGATGCACATGGCCGGCAAACAGTGCTTTGACCCCGGGAAACCCGGCCACCAGATCAGCCAGTTGACGATGGTTGGCAACCCGGTGTTTGTCGAGCCACAGGCAGCTGATTTCTACCGGCATATGATGCATGAACAGCAGCACATGACGATCGCGATAACGGTGCAGCAGGCCTGCCAGCTCAGCCAACTCAGCATCCGCCAGTTGCCCTGCCACCTCACCTGACTGGGCACTGACCAGGAAAATTGCCACCCAGTTATCCAGCTCGATGACTCGCCTGAACGATTGATGGAGCACCTTGCGCATTAGGGGAAAGTCGTCGTGGTTGCCCGGCAACCAGGCAAAAGGCCGGGGTTGTTCTGCCATGACTTCATTGAACAAATGGTATGCGCCTTCATCACCGTCACCGGCAATATCCCCGGTCACCGCCAACAGCTCAGGGACCACATCCGGGCCGGGCAAGGCCGACAGTACCTGACCAAGGCTCTGGCAGGTGTTGATGCCCGCCAGCTTGAAATCACGGCCGGGCCCGAGATGGCTATCCGATAATTGCAGTATTCGGGCAATGTGCCGGTTGGTGTGCTGCAAGATGATTCGACTCCCTTTTAATGCTCACTGGCAACGGCAAGCCAACCAGCCTCATCCGTATGGCGTTTCGCCAAACAACGGCTCCAGATGATAACCATATTTCAGGCAATGGGATAACCACTCTCCCAAAAAACGATTCCATTGTGCCTTTTCATCCTGATGATACATCTGCCGGTTGGGATAATCGTAACGCGGCCTGATTTGTCGGACCCCTTCCCAGGACAACACCTCCGCAACGCGGGCATCGTGATAGAGACGCAACATCAGTATCGGCAGTTTGAACCAGCTATCTCTACCGCCATCCCTGGCTCCCTGAGACAGCTCCAGCAACGTGGTGTAAGCGGTCTGCTCGCGCGCGATCAACCGCAAAACATGCTCACTGTCGTGACGCAGACCTACTCTGCGCTCACCACCGTTCGCCATATCGGGAAACAGCTTCATGAGCCGCAGATAGTTTGCGTCACACTCGGCCATGTACCCGATCAGATCTACTTTGTAACGTACTTTCATCTTCGAATTCACAGTACTCAGTCACGTTTTCGCCGACTTGACTTTCCCGGCATCCAAAATGGCGTAATCTGTCACACAAAATGCGGATGATTCATCCGCAGCCACATCAAGCTGATTGTAGTTGCTGCATTATTACACTGGCCTTCATCAAGCCGGGCAAAAGCCTCAGCCCGTGGCATGATATGGAGTTTAATATCTTCCGCTTCATGATCCAGCCCGTAAATACCGCCCGCTTTGCTCAGGTCGAGGAGCGCGCAAAACAGATACATTCTTTCATTGGTACCACCGGGACTGACCCAATAATCACAGATCGGCAGCAACCTGTCAGGCGTCAACCCTGCCTCTTCAAAACTCTCGCGTCTGGCCACTTCTTCAAGCTCTTCTCCCGGCTCAACCATCCCGGCGACTACCTCATACAACCAAGGGCTGTTTTCATCCGCCAGAGCACCCACGCGAAACTGTTCCGCCAGAGCTAACAACTCATGTTGTGGGTCATAGAGCAGCACTCCCACGCAACTGCCCCGCTCGAATAACTCCCGCACAATGGGCTCTGACCATTCACCGGAGAAAAGTTTGTGCCTCAGGGTCAGTTTTAGCATCGAAAAAAAACCACGAAACACCTGTTCACGGCCGAGCACCTCGACATCTTTCCGCATGTAGCGATCCGCCTCGGACATAGCCAACCCCCTTTTTTTACACTGTAACCGATACCCATTCGCGGGTCATGCTTTCAGGGGCAATAAACGGCTCTTGACGGCCGGCACGCCACCAGCACATCCTCTCATCAACAAACGGCCAATCGGCAAATTTTCCTGACTCAAACTCATGTCACTCCCAACATTCACAACACCTGAAACCTCATCAGCTGCGCAGGCTATTTCGAAAACCCAGTTCCAAGGACAGGGCCATGTTCCAATGCTCAAAATCTGCTAGACTCTCGCGCTGACAAGCCACCTAATGGAAGGATTTCCGATGCACCCTTTGAAACATCTACGCTGTCTGGCACTGGTTTTGATCAGCCCTTTTGCCGTCGGCGAGACGCTGTCTCAAATTTATGAACAGGCGGTGGAACACGACCCGCAACTGCGGGCAGCCCAGGCCGCGTTCCGGGCGGGCAGCGAATCAAAAAATATTGCCCGTGCCGGCTTGCTGCCACAAATTACGGCAAGCGGCGAGTACGAAGAGCTGGAGTCTGACGGGGCAAATACCATCGTGCTGGGGCAGGGCGCTGTCTTTGGCCGCGAGGGTCATACGGATACGGATACCAAGGGCTATTCCATCAGCCTGACACAGCCCATTTTCGACCTGCCCGCCTGGTTCACCTTCCAGCAGGGCAAAGCCCTCAGCGAACAGGCCCGGCTACAGTTTGCCGCCGACCAGCAGCTCCTGATCCTCCGCACTGCCGACGCCTATTTTGAGGTTCTGAGGGCCAGGGAAAACCTGGAAACCGCCCTGGCCGAACAAAAAGCCATCCAGCGGCAGCTCGAACAAACCACTGAACGCTTCGAAGTGGGCCTGTTGCCCATCACCGATGTCCACGAGGCCCAGGCGGCCTTTGATAGTGCCAAGGTGAACACCCTGGAAATCCGCGGTGCGCTGGATATCGCCTTTGAGGGTTTAACCGTGCTCACCGGCCAGCGATATGAACAGCTGGCGGGTCTGATGCCGGACTTCCCCATTGTCGACCCCCAACCCCTCAGCCGCGAAGACTGGGTTCAATTTGCCCTGCAGAATAACTTCACACTGCAGGCTACCAAATACCAGCGGGATGCGGCTGAAGAAAACGCCGCCTCGAAAAAATACGAACATGCCCCCACCTTGTCTGGCTCGATATCCTATTTTGACGATAAATCAAAAAGTGAATTTAGAGGGCGGGATATCAGTGATCCACCCAACCCGTATTACATCAGCCCGTCGGAAACCAAGCAGGACGGCCATGTCGTGGGGCTGCAGCTGACTATTCCCATTTTTACCGGGGGTCTGGTCAGCGCTGAGCGCCGGCAGGCTTTCCATCGATCCGTTGAAGCAAAGGAGATCTTTACCGGCGCACAACGCAATACTGTCCAACAGGCCCGCTCTCAGCATTTGTCCGTCCTCACCGACAAGGCCCGGGTTAATGCCAGAAACCAGGCCATCACTTCCGCAGCCAGTGCACTGGAAGCGACTCAGGCTGGCTACGATGCGGGAACCCGCAACATTGTCGATGTGTTGCTCGCCCAGCAAAACCTTTACCAGGCGCGCCGTGACTACGCTAACGCCCGTTTCGATTATATCGGCAGCCTGTTGCGCCTGAAGGAAGTAGCCGGTCAATTGAGCCCGGAAGACATTTATCAGCTCAATGCCTGGCTGGATCCAGCCATCAATGTTACCAAGGCTGGCGTTCGATAACCGCCAACAACCGCTCAAGCGCACCGCGATTCTTCTCGGCCACGATTTTTGCTGCCACCCCCATTTGGGCGGCAGCATCGGGATCGCTCAACAGCCCTACCACAGTACTGGCAATTGACTGGGCATCTTTGCAAATGGCCATGCCGCCGGCCTCCAACAACAACCTCGAGACATCGGCAAAATTAAACAGGTGCGGCCCGCTCAATACCGGCACCTGCCAGGCTGCCGGTTCAATCAGGTTGTGGCCACCGGTGGGCACCAGACTGCCGCCGACAAACGCGATATCGCAGGCACCAAAAAACACCAGCAGTTCGCCCATGGTATCGCCGATCAGTACCTGATCCGTCTCAGCAGGGGGCTTTCCACTACTGCGGCGCACGGTGTTTAACCCCCTCGTCAGACAGCGCTGTGTCACGTCGTCGAAGCGCTCCGGGTGCCGGGGCACCAGCACCAACAACAGTGCCGGGACATGTTGGCGAATCCGCTCAAAAGCATCCAGCAAAATATCGTCTTCCCCGCGATGTGTGCTGGCAACCAACAGAACCGAACGCCGACACCTGGCCTGCCACTGGGCCCTGAGCTGTGAAGCCCGGGTCCGCAATGGCTCATCCAGTGTCAGGTCAAACTTGATATTCCCAGTCACAAGCAGTTGTGATGCGGGCAAACCCAACGCCAGAAAGCGATTACCGTCTTCTTCGTGCTGCACAGCAACGCTATCAATACACTGCAACATGGGCTCCGTCAGAGCGGCAAATCGCCGGTATCCACGGGCCGAGTTTTCGGACAGACGCGCATTGGCCAAAATGACAGGAATATTTTGATCAGCACAGCCGTGAATCAGGTTGGGCCAGAGCTCAGTCTCCATGATGATCAACAAATCCGGACGAACCCGCCGCAAAAAACGATTCACCGCACAGGGGAGGTCATAGGGCGCATAGACGTGGTAGACCCTGTCGCCGAACGTGTTTTTTACACAGGCGGAGCCGGTCGGCGTCATGGTGGTCACCACCAGTTGAGCCTTGGGATAGCGCTGCTGAAGCTGCCGAATCATCGGTACTGAAGCGAGGGTCTCCCCCAGCGAAACCGAGTGAACCCAGATAGTTTTTGTTGTCTGAGTTTGATCAATACCCGGCACAAAACCAAAGCGCTCCGGCCAGCGCCGACGATAGTCAGGAGCTCTGGTACTGCGCCACAGCAAGCGCATCAGGATCAGGGGTATCAGCAGGTAGAACAATGCTGAGTAAAAAAAACGTGCCAAAAAACTGTCTCCTGCCGGCCCGGTAATGGGCAGATTTGCGAAAAGCATAAAGATATTGGGCAGGGTATACTAGCGCCTTTCCAGCCTGTCAAAAGCAAATGACTGACAGGCCGACTACTCATCGCTCAACGAGCGGCAACAAGACCTTCTGTTTTCTATGGAAAAAAACCAAAACCACACCGACCTCAGTTGCGATATCGCCATTATTGGTGGTGGTATCGCCGGTCTCTGGCTGCTCAACAGGCTGGTCAAGGCTGGCTACAATGCGGTACTGCTTGAACAAACCGCGTTGGGTGGCGATCAAACAGCCGCCAGCCAGGGCATGATTCACGGCGGCATCAAATACACCCTCAGCGGCAGTATCACCGGTGCCTCGGAAGCCATTGCCGACATGCCGGACCACTGGCGGGCCTGCCTCGCGGGCGAAGGCGACGTTGATCTCCGCGGGGCGACCATTCTCAGCGATCATTTTTATATTTGGTCCAGCAGCAGTGCACTGTCGCGGATGACCACTTTTCTCGCCAGCAAGGCGACCCGTGGGCGAGTCAACAAGGTCGCCAAAAAAGACCGTCCCGCTATTTTCCAGCACAGCGCCTTCAAGGGCGGCCTCTATCAGCTGGTGGATATGGTTCTCGATGTGCCCACGGTGGTCAAAGCGCTGACCGATAACTGCTGCGCCGGACGCATTTTTCAGATTGACTGGCAACAGGCTCGCTGGCTGCGCAACAGCGACCGATCCGCAGCCATCAACTTCGAGTACGACCAACAGACCCGTCGGCTTGACGCTCGCCAGTTTGTACTGACCGGGGGGCAGGGCAATGAAGCCATGCTCAACGAACTCGGTATAACCGCTCCACAAATGCAGCGCCGACCACTGCATCAGGTCATGATCAAGCACCATTACCCACACCGGTTTTATGGTCACTGTCTGGGGGCAGAAACCACTCCCAGACTGACCATCTCCAGCCACCCCTGCGCCGATGGCGCACAGGTCTGGTACCTGGGGGGGAGTCTGGCAGAGAAGGGCGTCAACCAATCGGCTGAGCAATTGATCGGGGCCGCCAGACAGGAGCTCAGTACGTTGATGCCCTGGATCGATCTCGGCAATGCCCAGTGGGCAACCTTGCGGGTGGACCGCGCCGAACCCCGACAACGCAATTTTGCCCGCCCCGACAAAGCGTTTGTCTCCCGGGCAGACAACTGCCCGAACGTCATGGTCGCCTGGCCCACCAAACTGACCCTGACACCTAACCTTGCCGACGAAGCCATTGCCCTGATACAGGAGCAATCCCTGTTGCAACCTTCAGCAGAACCCATTCCAGAGCTTGGCTTTCTTGGACACCCCCCACTGGCTCCCACGCCGTGGCATACGGTTTTCGGAGAATAGCGGTGCTGCCCAGAAGACCCTTCGGCAACACCGGTATCGACGTGAGTATTCTCGGTCTCGGCACCGTAAAACTCGGCCGTGATCAGGGTGTAAAATACCCCAATGACTTTGCCATACCCGATGATCAACAGGCCGCACAACTGATCAACATGGCACGGGAGCACGGCATTAACCTGATTGATACCGCGCCCGCCTATGGCACCAGTGAAACCCGGCTGGGTCAGCTGCTAAAAGGTCAGCGGGAGGCGTGGGTCATCTGCAGCAAAGTCGGTGAGGAATTTGAGGAGGGAAAATCCTTCTTTGACTTCACCCCGGAACACACCCGCTTCAGCGTCGAACGCAGCCTGAAACGTCTGGGCACTGAAATGATCGATATAGTGCTGGTGCATTCCGATGGCAACGATGAGGCCATCATACGGGACTACGGCACCCTGGATATGCTGGCCCAACTGAAGACAGAAGGGAAGATTCGCGCCTTTGGCATGTCCACAAAAACCGTCGAGGGGGGGCTGCTGGCCGCCGAAAAATCCGATGCGGTCATGGTGACCTGGAATCTTCAGTACGACCGCGAATTGCCGGTAGTCGATTATTGCCTGGCACAGCACAAAGGCGTCCTGATCAAAAAAGCACTGGCCAGCGGCCACGCCACCCTGACGATAGGGGAGGATCCCGTGCAAAAAACCTTCCAGATGATTTTTCAGCATCCCGGCGTGAGCAGTGCGATTATCGGCACCATCAACCCCTCTCACCTGCGGGATAATATTGACAAGGCTATCCAGTCAACAGTAAGTAAGTAACTGCTTACTTTTCCTGAATTTTGCTGACAATAGCCGTTGTAGAGCAGTCGTCCAGAAAATCCAGGGCTGCGATCTGACCACCATAGCCTTCGACAATTTGCCAGCCCACTACCTGCTCACGGCTGTAATCACCCCCTTTTACCAGGATGTCAGGACGGATCAGCTCAAGCAGCCGCTCCGGGGTGTCGTCTTCAAAAGAGACCACCCAGTCGACCGCCTCCAGGCCCGCCAAAACCGTCATACGCCGGTCTACCGGGTTGATCGGACGACCTTCACCCTTAAGCCGGGTCACGGAGGCATCAGAATTGATCGCAACAACCAGCCGGTCACCCAATTTCCGCGCCTGCTCCAGATAGCCCACATGACCGGCATGGAGAATGTCGAAACAACCGTTAGTAAATACAATCCGCTCGCCATGGGCACGGGCATCGGCGACATCGGCGGCTAACTGCTCTTCATTAACCACACCCCTCTCAAAGCCCTGCTCCTGTTGAATGGCGCGGCGCAGCTCTGGCATGCTGACGGTTGCCGTGCCCAGCTTACCCACCACGATGCCGGCGGCAATATTGGCCATGGCCACGGCCTCAGGCAAATTCTCACCGGCGGCTAGTGCAGCGGCCAGCACCGAAATAACGGTGTCCCCGGCACCCGTAACATCGAACACTTCACGCGCTCTGGCCGGCAGGTGCAGCTCCCGCACCCCCTTGCGCAACAGGGTCATCCCCTGCTCGCTGCGGGTAATCAGCAGGGCATCGATATCCAGCTGCTCAAGTAATGCGGCACCCTTATCTTCCAATGCCTGTTCATTTTCACAGGGCCCCACCACAGACTCGAACTCGGCAAGGTTGGGCGTCAGTAGCGTAGCACCGCGATAACGCTGGTAATCGGTCCCCTTTGGATCCACCAACACGGGAATACCGGCATCCCGGGCGGCACGAATGAACGCCTGGGGTTGTTGCAGTGCGCCTTTGGCATAATCGGACAACACCAGCACACCGACATTAGCCAGTAGAGAGGCGACTTTCGCAGGCAGTTGATCGCAGTCCGCCGCCGCAAAACTTTCCTCAAAATCGAGACGCAATAATTGCTGGTGTCGACTGATCACCCGCAATTTTGTAATGGTCGGTTTTGTGGCAGAAACTTGCAGATCCGCGTGGATGCCTGCGGAATCGAGACGGGCCCGCAACGCAGTTGCGGCTTCATCCCGCCCGACAACGGCCACCAACGACGCGCCGGCGCCCAGCGTGGCAATATTCAGGGCCACATTGCCTGCACCGCCCATACGGTCTTCACACTGGGCTACGTTGACAACCGGGACCGGGGCTTCAGGCGATATCCGGGAAGTATTGCCGTGCCAGTAGCGATCCAACATCAGATCACCGACCACCAGAACCTGAGCCTTGTCAAAGCGAGGAACAGTCAATTTCATCGGAATTATCCAAGGGTAAATTGAGGGTATCTTACCATAGGGCACGACCTTTATAATGGGACCGCAGCAAGGACCGGAGTGTTATGAAAAAACTGACCAAGCAGGAGTATCAGGTCCTCCGGGAAGGTGCTACCGTTATTGAAGCGGACCCTTTCGGTGAAAAAGTGCTGCTTTTATCCGATGGCACCTATTTGAAGCTGTTTCGGGCGAGACACCTCTTGTCATTGGCCCGGATATACCCTTACTCGAAGCGGTTTATTCGCAATGCGCAGAAGCTGGCCGAAAAAGGGATCCCCACGGTGACAGTGATTGAGCTGTTTCGCATTCCATGTATCCACCGAACCGCCGTGCATTACTCCCCGTTAACCGGTAAAACACTCAAGAAACTGGCCGGCAATATTGATCTCATCATCATCAACAAACTGGGCAGGTTTATCCGGGAGCTGCATGAGAAGGGAATCCATTTTCGCTCATTGCACATGGGGAATATTGTTGTCACCCCGGAAAACCGCCTGGGGCTTATCGATGTTGCCGACATGAAGATATACAGCAAGCCACTGGACAGGGAATTTCGACTGCGGAACTTCCAGCACACCGCGCGCTACCCCGAAGATATGGCGGCTCTCATGCGATTCCTCCCCGGTTTTATTCAGGGATACCAGGCCCGCGAGGGCTCCCCCTTTACAACAGATGAGCTGCAGGATTTATTGACGACCATCTACACCAAACAGAAGTAGCGGACTTATCGCATCCTCCCCTAAAAAAACCGTTTTGGATTTAGCATCACAATGATTGCGACTTCACAGTTTGAAGAAAAGACAAAAACACTCTTTTTTTACAGCGTTGTTTTTTTGCTGACAAGCCTTTTTTTTATCCCCGAAAAAAACCTTCACCTGAAATTATTTATACTATTTGTGTGTATTGCTTTCCCATTAATCGTCGTCAAAGGCCTGTGCAAATGGTCCGCCCTACTTGAATCACGAATAGTAATCGCCTCCTCCCTGTTTTTGGGTTTTTCCTTACTGAGCCTGTTCTGGTCCGAGCCAGAAAGCAGCCGCGACATTCTCAATCCAATTAAAAATATTTTTTATCTGGTCAGTTTCTGGGTTATTTTTTTATTTACGTTTAACGGGGCAAGCCACCGGTTACAGTCTCTCGTCAAATGGCTGATTATTGTCGGCAGTATTACCGCCGCCTGTTATGCAGCCTACCACTACCTGTATCTGGACTACCCCCTCACCAGACGGTTTGCCATTCCCGGCCCCCTGGTCGACAAGGTGCGAACCGGGTTTTGTCTTGGCGCAGGGGCCCTTCTCTGTCTGGCCAGCCTTCTCTATGAACCGGCCAACCGGGAGCGGAAGTCCACTGTCCTGCTGTTGCTGGTAGGGTTAACTGTTTTTCTGGTCACCCTGGTATTGACCCATACCCGATTGGCCATTACCGGAACCCTGTTTTTTGGTTTTGCCATGATTGTCTTTTCCCCCATCAATAAAAGAACCAAGTTTTTATTGATCGGGCTTGGCCTGATGTTACTGATAGCGGCCTGCATTTTTCTCACACCACTCATTGATGCCTATATCGAAAAGGGACAAAGCTCCAGGCTTGATCTTTGGTCGGGCTATCTGAAGGAGTTCCATCATTACTGGTTCGGCCATGGCCATGGAACGACCATTTATATCGCTGAAGGCGGGCTAGCCGGTTGGAGTGCCTACCACAGCGTCTATCTCGGCGCCCTGCTATCAGGCGGCATTGTCGGCCTCAGTCTGCTGCTACTGATGATATTGACGGTATTGCTCACCGGCTGGAAATTGCGAGCCAACCCCTATGCCGTCGTGGGCACTGTTCTATTTGTATTCGCCTGTACAATGGGCCTTGTCAATCTCGATTCCGTAATTTCCAGACCCCGCGGCTATTGGCTGATCTTCTGGTTGCCGATTATTGTATTATCACTCTATGAACTGAAATCATTGCCCAGAAAAGCCTTTGTGTAACCAAAGATGAACAGTGATCAACGATATATTCTGCAACTGTGCCACTGCTACTACGATCCCTTTCTGGATTGTGCCCGGCAGTATGCCGTTTTGTTCAAGGATACGCCCTATAAGGTGATTACCGTTTTTATGACCGGGGAGCCAGACCCGGACGTCGCGAAAAAAGCCTGCTCTGATGAGGTCATTTTTCTCGGCCACAACAGCAAAGCCCTTGCAGGCGCCAAACTGACCGTTATCCGTGAAGTCAAAAAAATCGCCCGGCAATACCCTTTCTCTGCCTGTATTGCTCACCGCGCCAAATCCGCCTATGTGGGACTACTGGCAACAGAACTGCCCATTTTCAGTGTGCGCCACTCATTTGGCGATTTTGACCGCTTTGGCCGACGCCTCATGGGGAACCTGTTCAAATCCCGATTGACGTTACTTGCCGTCTCGAATGCCGTGCGCGATGAAATACGATCCCACCTGCCCGACTGGCCCGAGGAAAAAATCATCACGCTCTACAACCGTATTGATGTTAATGCCGCACGTCAGGGCCTGTTTGAACGTCGGGAGGCACGACATAAACTCCGGCTACCCGAGAACAGCTGGATACTGGGCAGCGTTGGCCGACTGCACCCCGACAAGGATCCGCAGACACTGATAAAAGGATTTGCCCGAGCACTGCCCAATCTTCCCGATGGTGCGCTGCTGGTCATGCTTGGGGACGGTAAATTACTGCAACCACTGAAGTCGCTCGCCGCTGAACTCGATATCAGCGACAGTGTTCTGCTTCCGGGCAACGTGATTGAGGCAAGGCACTACTTCAGAGCCTTTGATGCCTTTGCCCTGACCTCCGATCACGAGCCATTCGGCATGGTTCTCCTCGAGGCCATGGCAGCAGAGCTGCCAATTATCTGCTCAGACTGCGGTGGCGGCCCGGAGGTGTTAGGAGACACTGGCGAACTGTTTCCTTTCGGGGATGCTGACGGGCTGGCTGAAGGATTAATACGGGTTTCACAAAAGCAGCTGACAGAAGCAGACCACAACCAGATCTTCCAACGATTACAAAACCATTTCTCCGATTGCGCGATCAGGGAGCAGTTCTGGCAACTGCCTCAGGTCACTAGCACTCTGAGCAAACCGGTTGCCGCTGCTTCGGAATAATAGTTCAAACAGAGTGACAACCCGGCTCGAAAACTTCATCTATTCTGAAAAATTATTCCCTACTTCGGCAAGTGGTCCAAGTGGATCAATTTTATCTTGAGAGCTGCCAACATAACCCGGATATCAACTGGTTTTTTATACGGATTACGGAAAACCACCAACCGGTCCAATCAATATCCAGGTTTACTGAACGACTACATTTCCCCTTACCAGAAGACAGCGTTACTTTTAATAATCTTCAGATAGCGTGTTGATTGGGGCTGCCAACTGAGCCCGATTTACTGCACCTATCGTAAATGCCAGTGGAAACCAGAAAATACTCCAGAAGAGGCCGGGACGGGTAATGACATGCTGCACATCCACCATCATCGCTGTCAGTATATATATCACCAACGCAAATGCTGCCAAAACCAGCTTATTTCGCCGATAGCGCCATACACCCGCAAATACCGAAGTCAACATAAAAAGATAGCAAGTCAATCCAAGTATTCCATGCTCGAAAAGGACTTGCAGAAAAAAATTGTGCGCATGTGCATACGGTTTTTCCGGCCAGAATGAATGAGCAAATCCATGACCCAGGAGGGGGTGTTCAAGAAAATGCTGCAATGTCCACAGCCAAATTTGCGGCCGCCCGGAAAGCTGCCTTTCTGTTACTTCCACAGCCATTTCATTTTGGTAAATAGCGATCATTACAAATGCAATACATGCCAAAATTGTTGCCAAAGCAATAGTTGCCCTGTGTCGGAACACTACCATCAGATAGCAGATAGCTACCGCCCAGGCAATCCAGGATGTTCGAGAAAAAGTCAAAAAGACATAGGGAAGTAATACCAGTATCACTAACATCAGCACCAAGTTCTGGGAATGGTTCTGGTGCCCCAGCGCCACTAAACTGGCTGCCAACACGCCAAACAGGGCAAAATAAATCCCGGCTATTACCGGATAGCCTAAATCTATCCACTCACCATGGCCCATACGGTAGATTCTGAAAGTTCGCCAACCAAATGATTCATCGAGGACAACTAATTGATAGCAAAGGGACACCAATGCACCCACTGCGGCAACAACGCATAACATCATGATGAAAAACTTGATGTGCTGCCATTTTGCTACCGTGACCAAATAGATGATGGCTGCGAGGTAGAGAAAAATAACCAAGCTCTTCCTCAGGACGTATAAAACAGATTGGCCACTGTCACTCCAATAAGCAGACACGCTACAAACTGTCATGAAGAGACCGGCAGCAACAAGAAATCTCTTTGCTTCCACTAAAAACAGGCTCTCTTTTTTCAAAAAGCTCCAAACTGTCAGCAGCAATGCAGGAAGAATTAGTAACAAATATACGTGCACACCATTTGTACTGTCAGACGTGTACAGCACCTTACTGCTCAGTTGAAGGAATAGTCCCACGCCCATTAGCCAGTAAACCACTCTATGGGCCTTGCTCTCTGTAATCCACTGCATTGAAATTAACTACTCGCTTTCAAAATGGGACAGGGAGTCCCAAGACAAGAATTAAAGGTTTCACGACTTTTTAGGGGTGCAACTCAGAAACCAATCCGAAATATCCCAAAGAAAACTGCTCGTACCGGGTTTTTAAATCACAGACAACGTCCCCATTAACCACTGAGGACAAATGCTCGACACAACCTTCTATATTACCAACATCAAAGAAAGCAGCGTGATGCTCGAGTGCGTCCTCATGAGCTGGCAACCTAGAGCAAACCACAGGCAACCCAGCAGCATGGGCTTCCAGAACAGACAATCCAAAGCCCTCTGCAGTCGATGCTGAGACGAACAAGTCAAAAGCTCTAAGATATTGGCTGGCAGAATTAACCCATCCCAACCAGATCACATGGGACTCCATACCCAGATCTGCTACCAGCCGCGTCAAAGCCGGTCTTTGCGGCCCATCACCCATAATCACGAGATAACGATTTTCTGAAACGACCTTGGCGAAGGCTTGAATAACCAATGAAACATCTTTTTTTTCCGTAAGACGAGAAAGCACAACAGATAAGTGTCCCGATTTGGGGAGGTTCAAGATAGACCTTGCTAGGCCTCTATCAAGTAGGTTCGCCTGAAAATCGGGACTTAGGCTATTGGCCACAGCACTCGTAATTTCGCGTATGGAGGGATATTCTGCTTTCACGTCTCTTGCTAGAGAAGGCGAAACTGCAACCAACCGGATTCGGTCTGAATAATGCTGTAAAAAATCCAGATCTTCTGCTTTAAATTTAACCAGACTATGAAGAACTACCAATAGACTTAATCTCTCAAGATGCCTCATGACAGGAATCAAGGTCCGCATAACCCCCAAGCCATCACAGACGACAACATCCACCTTCCGAGAAACCAACAAACGCTCTATCTTGCCCGAAAGCATGTGTGGGAGATAACGCCAGATTCCTTTTTTCCTTGCGACTCGCACACTGGTGATGGTCGGCACATGCGAATCAGCTAATTCTGGCTTTTCACCTTTCACCAGAAAGTACTCATCGACAGGCATGCCCTTCTCCTGCAATGCCCGGGTAATTAATCTGTGGATAGACTGAGTAGCCTTGTGGCGCTCATCCGAGCTGTACATCATGTTCGCTATCAAAGAAGTTTCCTTTTTCTTTCCGCCTTCATTTTAGTAAGCTTTAATCCATTAGGTTCTTGTGAGCTAATAATACGGCAAAAAACAGACAAAACGTTGAACGCCGTCTTAAACACCATCACGCTTTCAAGTCAGCTATCATGTTTAAGTGCCGAGTGAATAATGCTTAAATCCCATAAAGCGTTTCACATGTTTTTTACGCAAAGGCAATTGGACTGCTTTAGCCACCTTGCCCCCCAAAACCTCCCAACTGTAGTGCTGTTCCACCAGCCGTTGGCCCGCCGAAGCAATACTCTCCGCCAGACCAGGTGTTGTGCGAAGCAGAACCAGCTTTTCCCTTAGCTCGTCGATGGAACTATAGAGCACCACATTTTTCATATCCCGAAAGCCCAACGCCCGGTTTTCCTGCTCGCCCTGGTTCCAGGTCAGTAACAGACAACCACAAGCCATGGCTTCGAAGTTCTTAATCATATATTCGCCAAACCCCACATCCGCACCGACAAAAATACGGATTCGGTTCAACATCGCAACATATTCATCACCGGACTGGGTGCGGGTGACCACCAGGTTTTCCTGTTCAGCCAATGCCTCCAACAACGACCTGCGCTTGCCGTACATCTGATTGCCGATGCTGCCCAGGAACCCCAACTCAATGTCCCGCTCCAGGCCTCGGTTGCCCAACAACGCCTGATCATAACCCTTTGGCACAAACTCAACATCGAACCCCTCCGAGCACAGATTTTGAGTCACCTCATAACCTGAACAAATCACTCTTGCCCATGGCAACTTGTGATAATGCTTACTGAATTTCCCTCGATACTTGCCAGCAATATAGTTCTGGAAAGCATCGTGCTCGAGAATAACCAGATTGGGGATGCTCTGGATGAACCGTACCTGTCTGATTTCTTTTTTGAAGCGCAAAAAGAAAATAATGCGCTCATAGGCGTCCACATCAATATTGTGAAAATACTGCTTCAAATTATCCTGTTCTCTTGAGGTCAGCGAGCGCAACTCACAATCACCCAGGTGACGACAGATGGAATCGTAAAAACGGTCAAGAATGACACGCTGTTCTTTCTGCACAAGAAACAGTACTTTCATCTCAGCCACAGAGTCCTTTTAAATGGCGAGCTCCAGAAAGCCTCACGCACAGCCTGATAGGTAAAGTGGGTTTTCAGACGATCCAGCAGCGCGCCAGACATGGCCGCACCCAACGTACTTTCAGTCCGGTAGAGTTGAACCAGCTCTACTGCCAGAATTCTCACCCCTGTCGCAGGAAACAATAATCCATCCTCTCCCCGCACATCAGGGACTCCACTACAATTGAAACCGATAACCGGCACGAAAAAAAGGTGTGCCTCAAAAACACGTCCTTTCATTTCGACAAAGCTTTCTAGTGGATATTTTTTGATCAGCGCTTCCAGTTGAGATTTCAAGAGACCTTCGCCAACAATGACCAGACGAGTAGTCGCCATATTTGCCAAGACTTTTGCAGAGGTCGTTATTAGCGTCGTCTGATCCTTTATGTATAGAAGTATAAGCATCCTTTTTGCCCAAATACCAGACCACCAGACCACCAGACCGGGTTTATCGAATTTACCGCGAATTAGAGCTTAACCTAGGCATCCAGTCGAAACACCGGAATAAACGCGATAAACCGGACGCATTGAATCTACCAACCTCAATGAACCAGATATTGGTTGGGCAAATACCCAGCATATTCAGCTCATACATAGCCAACCCGGCAAGCCCACACAAAACGTCTTTGCTGAGTGATTTAACCGAATTGTGCTTTACGCATAGCTCGAATTACACATGTTAAAACCATTGAACATACGCGATATCTGGCCACGCAATGGCTTTGAGCATACAATAATGAACGATTTAGCTCAGCGATTGTTCGAGTGTCGCCTAGGTATTTGCCGGATGCGGCTTAACCCTTTACATTTAACTTCGGTTATATAATGGGGGATGGCCATACCTTGAACCGAATCCAGTCTTATGCCAGTGCGGATATTGGTATGGGTGGGCATATGATTAAAAATTTTGAAACCATCGCCTGCGGCTGGTTATTCTCTGCCTACAATCAAGAAAAACCGGCTTTAGGCCTGAAAAATATGGACAACGTTGTGCTTTATCAAAACAAGGCTGAATTTCTTAAAAAATACCACACTCGTAGCACCTCCCCCGAATTAGCCAAACGTATTGCTGCTGGCCAACAACACGTTGAACACAACTTGGGGTGGAATAGCATTGACAAATCCATCGTAGGTAATCTGCGCCGGCCCGAAGATTATCCCTTGCCATTATTACTGTGGCGGCTCTTTCCATGACGCCAGCTCCAACCTCTATTTGCATTATTATCCCCTATTTTGGTCAGTGGCCGTTTTGGTCTGATTTCTTTTTTGAATCTTTGAGCCATAATCCAGACATTAACTGGCTGTTTTATACCGACTGTGGCCTACCTGACAACCCTCCTCCGAATGCGCGTTTTATAGAATGCAGCTTCCATGACTACTGCCAGAAAGTTTCCTCTGTCCTGGGTATCAACTTCCAACCATCGAGCCCATACAAGCTTTGTGATATAAAACCTGCCTACGGTTTCATACATGCCGAGGAGATCAGCGAATTCGATTTTTTTGCTTTTGGGGATATGGACGTTGTTTACGGTCAGCTCCGCCACTGGCTTACCCCCGACGTGCTGAAAAAATACGACCTGATCTCCACCCACAATACCCGGGTTTCCGGTCATTTATGCCTGTTGCGTAACACATATAACTTACGCCACGCTTTCCAGCTTGTCCCTGACTGGCAAAAGGTTTTTGAAAACCCGAACCACTGTTTTTTTGATGAAAATCATTTTTCTCGCTTATTCCTACTGAGGAAAAATTTCCCCACATGGTTACGCAAAAGTATTTTCTTTTTTAATACCCGGCATCGACGGGCCCTATTTCGCGAAGCCTTTAGCACTACACACGCACGGGTTTCATGGATAGATGGCAGCAAAAATTTTCCTTCCTGCTGGACTTGGAATAATGGCTTTCTGACAAATAATTTAACCGGGAATAAGGACTTTCCCTATCTGCATTTTTTTATGTGGAAGATGGAAGACTGGAAAAATCAGCCCAAAGAAAAATTACTGGCAGACCCGGCTCTCTACAAAGAAGCTTGCTGGACGATCAGTGCCGAAGGATTCCAACCTGCAAATCGAGGCTAAATACCCAAGTATGTTCTTACCACAGCACGGGTAATTTTCAGGTCCCAGGAGGATAGCGGTATGTTGGATAGTATTTTTTTTGCACTTTCCCTGTCAGTTTTACTGGCTCGAATAAAATAACTTTTTGTGTGTTTGGCATACACTTGTTGATATAAAGGGTGCGACTTGTAGTCTTCAATTGTTTTCAGCAATGCGCTGTACATCTTCCAGGCTTTTTTATACGTGTTATCGCCATGAATCCTGTATTTAATCAGGTTTTCCCCTAATCCGACCATTCGATAACCGCGAGAAGTGACTTTGAACCACATATACATATCTTCCAGCTGTATATCGGCATTCCAGCCTCCCAATTCATCCAACACCGATTTCCTGATCATGGCCGACGATGCGAATATGCCGGGGCCGGTTTCTGCAAACAGGTTTTCAAAACTGATTTCTCGGTAACCAGGTGGCGGTTTGCGATTTGCGATGATGCGGCCCTTGCCATCAATCATTTCCGCATTGCCACCGGAAACAGCAATCCCGGGCTCTCGTTCCATGAACTCTACTTGTCTACGGGTTTTACCCGGCAGCATTACATCGTCAGAGCCGAGCTGGCAGATATATTTTCCGCCGGCCATTGCAAGCGCCTCGTTCAGGGTTTCTGCCAGGCCACGATTCTCCCGGTACCTGAAAGTGAATGAGTATTGGGCTGCAAGCTGCTGGATAATCTCAACCGAGTCGTCCGTTGAACCATCGTCAATGACGATTAGTTCTATGTTTGGATAATCCTGGTCTATGACGGACTGGATACTTTCTATAACAAAGTCACAATGCTGATAGGATGCGATAATGACGGTTACCAGTGGGGACTGCATAAGAACCATGCCGTAAAATACCTTTTAGACCTTGTGTCCAGTTGCACAAGCATTAACTGCAAATTGCAGATAGCTGATATCACCCAACAAACCAAACGTTAAAGGACCAAGTAACCTTATTTTAAGTTTTCTCGTACCATTAACTCCCTGGATACTGTTAACGTTAAACCCTGCCTCTGCGAAAGTATCAATGATGGATTGCTGGGTAAAAAACCGCAAATGGGTCCTGTCCAGAATACCTGAATCCTCATAACACCATTGTTTTTTGAAAATCAGGTTGTAAAGGTTTTTGTAATACCTGACATTGGGTATGGAGGCAACTATGTGACCCTTGGCTGTCAGTTTGGTTTTTATTATTTTCAACAAACCTAATGGATCTACTAGATGTTCTAGGCTGTCATTGAATACAACCGTATCGAAATAATTATTTGGCAGCTGCTCCACCAACTCTTCTGCGTTACCCAGTAAAACACGGTTTAGTGTTTTTTTTGCTTCTTTTGCAGATTGCTCTTCAATCTCTATACCCCAATACTCAGAGACATTCTTATGCTTTTTTACTAATTGAGCAAAATTGCCGCTGCCACAACCTACCTCCAGGCAACATCCAACATTCCAGGCCATATGGTCCAGCATCTCGGGGCGAGCTTGCCGGTAATATTGACGATCACTCATATAAGTACATTAAGGGTTGGGGCACCATTTGCTGACATACCTGAAAGGCCTAACGAATTTTTTCATAATTGAGAGAATGGTATTTTCAATGGTAATAATGCTCTGCTCTTTGAGCTTGTAGGCTTTACCCTTATCCAGCAGCAATGCTGGTATACCTGATCAAGCCACCCCTCAGTATGAGCCTGGTATCAACATCGCCAATGCCAACCAAACCTTTCGGAGAATCCGGATTAGACAAAAATTGCTGCACCATCTTTAGATAACTTCTTTCTCTAATTTTTAGTCTCTAGCAAATATAAACACCCTTTTGTCCAAATACCAGCGCAACAGACTGAATTCAGCACACCTTTTCAACCAGCCTATTCGATCTTCATTCCGACACTGCATGCGGTCGCCACACCCACCCCACCTGTTTCCAGCACGCACGTCTCAAAATCGATACTGAAGACGCAATTGAGGAGTTGCATTTGGGTGCATGGCAACACGACTTTTGACCTGCATTTGGTCTTACGGCGCACAAAACATTTTGGGTAAGTCCATTTCTCGGATACGAGCGGACTTAACAATATAACGCGACACAACTGTTCCAGCCTTTTGCATTCATGAGCTTTAGCAGTTACGCCAGCATACAGGTGAAAACCGACCATATTGCCAAGCGCATCCGAAAGCTGATCTACTAGGTTGTCAGCGGGGAGAATTTGCAGGGTGAGGGCTTTGCGGTCGTGCTTTTACTCCAGGTCGACTTAGCCTTATAAAGCTCAAATACCTGATTCCCTCGACTGACCTTGATTATTTCCACCGACCTAACCAATTTTCCATCCAACCATATCAAATAAAATTAATCTCTCGGAATAATGACAATATCCCGAGCATTCTTAATTTTGTTTAACACAGAAGAATCCGTCACAGGAGTGAATCGAGACCTTTCCCAGAGAAGTATGTCGTGGTCGTAGGGAATTTTTTCACAAATATTTTCCAGCGGATAATGACGCCGATTAAATTCCAATGTAATAACTGGCTTATCTCTGAGAAGCCGACTTTTTGCGCCTTCTAAAACACCCGGCTCATAACCTTCAACGTCAATTTTTACCAAACAAACCCTTTTCTCGACATCGCTCAATAACGAGTCGATGGTCACAGATTGAACTTTTATCCCTGTTTTTTCGCTTGAAATATGCGAAATACCAATATTTACCTCCTCACTACAATCTTGAAAAAAAACGAATCCATTGCTATTGGAAGCTGCCAGCTGATGTAATTCAACACGGTCGGCTGTATTTTTCTTTATATTTTTTTCAAGCCTGGAAAATATTTTCGGCGAAGGCTCAAATGAATGAACAAAAACACGCTTGTTTGCAGCCAATGCGATTAACGTATGAATGCCTACATTTGCACCCACATCTAAAAATAAACAGTCATCTAATAGATATTTTTTGTAAAATTCGTATATACAGTCCGGGGCTACATTAAAATAAACCACTGCTGTATTGAGATCAGATGAGAAGCATTCAACTTCTGTTTTTTCATTTTCAATAATATTATTGAAACCAAGGTTTATCCTTGTATTTTTTGCATAAATTTTGATTGCTTTTTTCACCCTCCGTCCAAGGTGTTTTTTTATTATTTTATTTCTAGATCTCAATATATTAGAGACCAAATGGTAAGATAAACTTTTCTTACTACTGTACGCAGCTTTTAGCAAATGTTGCAGCACTGACATTCTCCCTCGTTATTTAGCTTCATGCGCCCGCTTTTAGAGTTATGGTGATTTCTGGTGTATGGAAGCAGGCTGAAGGGGTGGCGTATCCTGTTGGTTGATCTCCGCCAAGATCACAACCAACAGAGGAATGATACGCCATGTCCAAGTCTAACCTGCATGCTCTTTCACAACCAGAGGTAGCCAGCAACGACCCGTTGCACGAGTTGATCCGGCAGGGTGCCCGGGACCTGATCGCACAGGCCGTCGAGATAGAGCTGGAGAGCCTGTTGAAGCAGTACGCGGACGTCAAGAGGCCGGATGGCCGCCGTGCTGTGGTGCGTAATGGACACCTTCCCAAACGCACTGTCCAGACAGGTGTCGGCGACGTGGAAGTCCAGGTTCCCAAGGTCCGGGATCGTAGTCGCTCCGGTATTCGCTTCAACAGCCACCTGCTGCCACCGTACCTTAAGCGCGCCCGGAGCCTGGAGGAACTGATTCCCTGGCTCTACCTGCGAGGTGTTTCCTCCGGTGATTTCCAGGAGGCCCTGAGTGCGCTGGTTGGTGAACAAGCCAATGGCCTGTCGGCCAACACAGTGTCTCGGCTCAAGGCGAAGTGGCTTGATGAGCACAAGGACTGGCAGCGACGAGACCTGAGCCAGAAGCGTTACGTCTACTGGTGGGCGGACGGCGTGTACAGCAACGTCCGCCTGGATGACCGGCTCTGCCTGCTGGTGATCATCGGCGTGACCGAGCACGGCCACAAGGAGCTGGTTGCGGTCGAGGACGGCCACCGGGAGTCCGAAGCCAGCTGGCGAGAGCTGCTCACGGACATACGGGAAAGAGGCCTGGAGCCTTCGCCCAAGCTAGCTGTTGGCGACGGCGCACTGGGCTTCTGGAAGGCCCTGAGCAAGGTGTTTCCGGACACCCGGCACCAGCGGTGCTGGGTCCACAAGACGGCTAACGTGCTGGACAAACTGCCCAAGTCCGTGCAGCCAAAGGTGAAATCGGCACTGCACGAGATCTATCTGGCCGAGACACGAGACAGCGCTCACAAGGCGTTCGATAGCACCTTGAGGCGGTTCCGGGACAAGTACCCAAAGGCCATGGAAAACCTGGAGAAGGATCGTGACGAGCTGCTGGCCTTCTACGATTTTCCGGCGATTCACTGGATTCACTTACGGACGACCAATCCGATTGAATCCGCCTTCGCCACAGTGCGACTGAGAACCAAGCGAAGCCGCTCTTGCGGCAACCGCGACACCACGTTATCGATGGTGTTCAAACTGCTCCAGTCCGCCCAAAAGCGCTGGAAGCGGATCAAGGGGTTCGACCAACTGAAGCTGGTCGTGGACAACGTACAGTTTCAGGATGGAATACAGGTGGAAGATCAATCTGACAGGAACGCTGCCTGATGGTCATACACCAGATTTGACAATAACTCCCGCTTTTATCACCAACACATCTTCCATAATCAGATACTGCAAGTCGGAACCAAAAAACATATTCAGGGCATCGGTCGGCGAGCAAACCATGGGCTCGCCCCGACGATTCAGCGATGTATTCAATACCACCCCATTGCCGGTCAGCTTTTCCATCTCTTCCATTAACTCATAGTAACGGGGGTTGTATTCGCGCTTGAGCGCCTGTGCGCGAGCAGTGCCATCCTCATGGACGACTTCCGGCACTCGGGTTTTCCACTCATCGTTCACCTCGAAGGTAAACGTCATGAACGGTGCCGGGTGATCTATCTTGAACATCTGTGGCGCAACGCGATCCAGCATGCTCGGACAGAAGGGTCGCCAGCGTTCGCGAAACTTGATCTGCTCATTGATCCGGTTCGCTACTCCCGGAGCACTTGGGCAGCCCAGAATGGAGCGGCCACCCAGTGCACGCGGACCGAACTCCATCCGGCCCTGAAACCAGGCCACAGGATGTCCCTCCGTCAGCAGGGCGGCAATTTTTTGCGGAACCTGGTCAATCAACTGGTAGTCGGGTTTGTTCGGATGCACCTCGCAGGCGCGAATACAATCTTCATTGCTATAGCTCGGCCCCAGGTAAACGTGCTGCATGGGCTCCGGCTGGATGCCGCGCTTCACCAGTGCATAGGAAGCCGCACCCACCGCCGTGCCCGCATCTCCGGAAGCTGGCTGCACATAGAGCTCCTTGACTTCTTCCCGGGCGATAATTTTCTGGTTCAGCTTCACGTTGAGCGCGCCACCGCCGGAAAATGCCAGTTTGCCCGTCTCCCGGAGAATATCGCCGAGGTAATAGTCCATCAGCTTGAGCACCACGCTTTCAAACAGGGCCTGTATGGTGGCGGCATAATCGATGTAGGGCTCATCGGCAATATCACCCTCGCGTTTCGGCCCGAGCCAGTCAATCAGCTGCGGGCTGAAATAGAAACCAACACCATCCTGCTTGTAGCGGCGCAGACCCACGGTATTGACCAGTTTGGTATTGACCCGAAAATCCTTGCCATCGAAATCGATCAGCCGGGAAAAGTCATACTTGCTGGCATCGCCGTAGGGCGCCATGCCCATCACCTTGTATTCACCGTCGAGCATTTCGAAACCGAGGTACTCGGTCATGGCACCGTACAGGCCACCGAGGGAATCAGGGTCATAGAATTCCTTGATTTTATGGATTTTTCCGTTCTCGCCATAGCCAAAAAAGGTGGTGGCATATTCACCTTTGCCGTCGACCCCCATGATGGCTGTTTTGTCCTTGAAGCCACTCAGGTGGTAGGCGCTCGAGGCATGAGCCAGGTGGTGCTCCACCGGCTCAAACTCCACATCGGCCGGGTTGATCCCCAGTTCACGCAGCAAGCTGAAAACCCGCTTGCGATAACGCCGAAAACGGCGATTGCCGTTGAGCAGGGCATCCAGTGCCCGGTCGGGCGCGTACCAATAACGCTTGGCAAAATGCCAGCGGGCCGGGGTAAAAAGCGAGATCGGTGCGAAGGGAACGGCAACCACATCCACCGCTTCCGGCTTGATACCGGCGAACTCCAGACAGAATTTCGCTGCCTGGTAGGGCATTTTTCCCTTGGCATGCTTGTCGCGGATAAAGCGCTCTTCTTCCGCCGCCGCCACCAGCTTTTCATCCACATACAGGGCTGCGGATGAATCGTGATTCAGCGCACCGGAAATACCGAGAACAATTGTCGACACTGTTAAACCTTTTTATTGATGAGTTTAATACCGCACTGACCGGCATAGGGCCGCAACAGCTGTTCAAAATGCTGCCAGGTTTTGCCTTGCCAGTTATCCATAAAGCGCTGTAAATCCTTACCGTACGCAGCCTTGAAGAACCATTTGCAGCGGTGGCGGCGCAGCGCATCCAGATCTATCAACTGGAGCTGCTCCCCGCACACAATCAGGTTGGTGGCCTTCATATCACCGTGGCTGACTCGACCCAGCCACATGATAGCAAACAGACGACTGACCTCCCGGTCCAGCCAATCCGGAATACCGGCGGGGCCATGCCGCAACAACCAGGCCTGCAAACTTTCGCCACTGGACCACTCGGTAACCAGGTACGCCCCCTGACAAAAGAGGCCAGCCCTGTTTTCCCGCATGGCCAGCGGCCTGGGTGTGGCAATACCCAGCAGTTCCAGCCGATGGGCATTTTGCCAGGAAATCCAGGCACGACTGCGCCTCAGAGCGCGCCCCAACCCGTGCCATACGTCTTTGATATTGTAACGTTTGAGCACCCAGCTACCGCTATCACCGGCCAGCTTCATCACGGTCGCGGTATTGCCGCGCTTGAGAAAGGTCGCCTGCCCCACAGCCACCTCCGGCTGGGTGATGACCTGTAGCAGTCTATCAGTGACCCGCTGTCTGGCCATCACGACAAAAGCACTCCTGACCTTCAGCCGCTGAAACTGGGTACAGTCGCGAATGGTCTTCGCCAAATAGTGGCGAATCCGTTTTTCCCGCATTCTGGCAATCAGCGGCTGCAACTGTTCGGGTTCCGGCGCACCGACTCCGTAGGCCTGAATCACCTCCGGCATCAGCTGATCATATTCCGGCACCATCTGGGCAAAGAACATGGCGAGATTGTGCAGCGGTTTTTTTAGCGGCTGAATACCGCCGCCGTCGATCATAAAGAGCGAGCCATCTCTGGAAAGAAAATTATCGAGATGAATATCTGCCTGCATGACACCGGCACGGTGCAGACGCCCGATCATGGCAACGGCGTCGCTCAGCAATGTCAGCATCGCCTCCAGCGGCCGTGAAGCATACACCTGACGTAGACTGATGGCATTTTCAAGAAATGCGGTGGCAAGGAAATCACCACGCTTGCCCGTGCTGTCCTTCAGGGACCAGACTTCTCCAGGGCAGGGAACACCGGCATCCTCCATGGCCTTCAGGCCACTTCGTTCGCGCGCAAAGTCCTTGCGACGAAAAAAAAGCTTCACCAACACATGGGCACCACCCCAATGGGTTCTGAACACCAGTCGACGGCCGGGGAGATGGCGATAAATCTCTTCACAGACCATGCTGTCAAGCCCGGTGGCCTGCAGGGAAAACGGTGCCGCCAACGAAAGATCACTCCGCTGCAGCGCATCCAGAGTCAGTGGGTCATTCATCCCGAGCCGCCCCCTTAGCGTACATTCTTCGCATCACGGCCTGCTCCAGCGAAGCCAGGGACCAGGGATAAGGGCTCGCCTCGTTGTACGCCGTATAGAGCAATCGGCGTTCATCCCGGGTCAGAGACGGGCTGTGGCGCAGCAGCGTGTCCAGGTCCCGCAGGCCGGCCCAGCGACTGAAGATCCGCTTGCATTTTTCCAGATCAATCAGGCGCAATTCGGTGGGATCATTATCCGAGAAATAAATATGCTTGGCGTAAAGACAGCCATGTTTCACCCCGGCGGAGTGCAGTCGGCCGATCAGCTGCCCCAATGCGCAAAGCCCGTTGGCGCGATCACGATCCGGCATTGGCCGGGCGAGCCATACATCGAAAGGCGAGAACTGTTCTAGCGCGGCAGTGGCCAGAATCGCCCGGTCCTCTCTGAGACTTTCCCGCCCGACGCAGACAACCTCAAGTGTCTGAACCCCCTGCTTTTTTAACCAGCTTATTTTCTGCCACTCGCGCAACGCAACGGGAATACCACGCAGGGGACTACCGGGAGTACGGCAGTTATAATTGGCCTGACGCTTGAGATAGAAGGTTTGTCGTTGACCACTCACGGGAATCGACAACTGCCCCACTTCGCTTCGGCCACCGCGGGTCAGGTTAGGCTCGTCCACCCGCTCAATGTCAGCATTCCACCAGGCGGCGAAATGGTCCAGGTGCAGCGATTCAAAAAACGCGGTAAACGCTGGCTCAAGCTGAAAAAACTGTGTTTTCATCTATTCCCGCCCCGCAAAAAATACCAGCACCTTGCGGATGAATGTCTTGTCAGATGCAGTGAGATGGTCCCTACCGACATAGAGAAGGTAAAAGCGCAATCGCGCGGTTCGGTTGAGGCAGTATTTCGCCACCTTATCGAGACAGGCGATATCCTTGATCTTTTTGTAAGCCAATAACGGCCCCCACCATGTCTGCCCCATCGGACAATCGATCAAATACACTTCTGGCGTCACCTCCCCGACAACCAGGATATTGCGCCACTTCAAATCGTTGTGGGCAAAGCTGGCGGCATGAAGCCGTTTGGCCACCTCAGCCACCTGAACCATCACCTGAGCCAGCCAGGTGCGATCCCGCAGTAACTCGGGCCGCTGTCTGACCAGTGAATGCAGGTCGACAGCGCCGGGCACTTCCTCGGTTATCAATACGCCCCTGGCTCCGGATTCACCATAGGCTGCGATGGGCGGCACCCTGAGGCCCAGTTCGCGAAAAAACAGCAGGTTTTCCCATTCAGCCCTGACGCGGCTTCGCCCCAGCCAGCGCCGTATGACTTTGCCTCGCCGCGAATAGCGTTTCACGTAATAGGATTTTCCGTCGATTTCCGTCAGGATCAACTCACTGATAGGGCAACGGGTAACCCGCCGGCCGGTAATGGCGAAGACACTGTCCAGTGAGGAGAATTGCTCTGCGGCGGCCTCACTGAGAATCGCCCTGTCAACAAACCAGCAGGACATCAGGTGTGATACCCCTTTCTGATGCCCTTGCGGTGTAGCTGATCGGCGTCCTCGCGCACGGCCCGCCAAAGTCGACGGTTTTCGTCGCGGGCCGTTCGCAGGGGCTGCTGTTTGTACTCCACCAGAAAACAAGCCACATCCCGTTCGTCGAAACCCACCCGGCGCGCAGAATAGAAGAGTGCCGCCAGATCCTTGTGTCGCCAGCGGCGGGGAGTGCGGTGACGGACCTGCACCCGGTGCAGGTCAATCAGATAAAGTGGTCGCTTTGATACGGCAACCGTGTCCATTGCCGGAGAGGTATCGAGCAGAAAGTGGCACAGATAGTAATCCCGGTGATTGATGCCGTTGTCATGCAGGGTTCTGGAAATACGTGCCAGCCGTCGCACCAGGGCGCGACGTTCGCTCACCCCCATGGCAGAAAGCACCTGGGGATTGCAATATTCATCCAGGGGCAATGTGGGCTCCAGCGCCCGGGTAATCAGGAAGGATTTTTCGTTGGCCGGGTTCCAGCCGCGTCGACCGAACGCCACTGCCGTCATGGTCTCCACCCCCAACTCTGCCAGACGGGAGATGGCACGATATTCATTTTCGGCGCCCAACACCGGGGCGCGCAGATAGAGCAGGTTTTTGAGCAACTCCCCGATACCGATACCGGCATGGGTTTTCACGAAGTACGCGGCACCTTCACACTCAAAACGGGTTGTGCGACGGTCGCCCATATCCCGAAACAGTTCACCGGTCAGGGAAAACGCCGCCTCAAACGGATCGCTGTCCCGCCATCGCGACGCGAAGGGCTCTGCCAGAAACAACTTCAAGCTGTGCTCCCCAGAATAACGTCCGCCGCTCGCTCAGGCATGCTGTATAAATCGGTTTCATCAGCAAACCGCAGGGCATTGTCGTGCCAGCGTGCGCGATCCCGGTCACTGGCCAGCATCTCCGCAAGCAGACGGTTGAAGGTTGACTGGTCGAACGGCTGGGTGGCCACACGACCACAATCCGCATCGAGCACATAATGGGCGTAGCCACAAACTTCGGTCACCAGCAGAGGCAGGCCGGCCACCAGAGCTTCCAGCAGTACGGTGCCGGTGTTTTCGTGGCGGGCCGGATGCAACAGCAGGTCTGCCGCCAATAAAAAATCCGGTACGTCGGCCCGGCCGCCGGGCATAAAGACCTGCTTCCCGATGCCCAACTGATCCGCCAGCCCCTGCATTTTCGCAGGGTCATCAGAACCCAACGCCACCAACCGGGTTCGGGCGCGCAGCGCTTCGGGCAGCGCCGCCAGGGCCTGAATACTGCGATCGAGCCCTTTGCGCTCAAAGTCTGACCCTATCTGTACCAGCAATAGCCCATCGACTGGCAGGGCGAATTCTGCGCCCAGCTTCTGGCGGGCGGCAACCCGCAACTCGGCGGCATTGTCCGGAGCGCGTCGGTCGGGAGAAATACCCGGCGGCAACAGATGGAAACGGTGCTCGGGCGTGGCGTAATACTGTTTGAACAGGGCCTGCTGGGTGGCCGAGATCATCAACAATTCAGTATTTGCCGCAGGCGAGAAAACCGCTCTTTCATAGGCAGAAAAATGCCGGTAGCGCGGACTGTAACGATACCAAGGCTTTCGCAATCGGCGGGATTTATCCTCGAAGCAGGGGTCTGCTGCGTAATAGACATCGAGGCCGGGCATTTTGTTGAAGCCGACCACTCGATCGACCGGGCGCCTGTGCATGTCAGCCTCAACCCAACGGGTAAACTTTTTATAGCGGCGGTGATTAAACCAGGATCGCACCGGCACTGTTACTACCTCAAACCCCTCCGGCACGTCCCCCTGCCAACTCAGCGTATAAACCCTGATGCGGTGTCCTCGCTGCTGACAGGTTTGAGCAATCCTGACCAGATCCCGCTGCAAACCGCCAAACGGAAAATATTTGTAGAGTAAAAACGCCAGTTGCATCAAATCGCTCCATGGTCCGCCAGCAGCTTCTGCAGGCGCTCAAATACATTGTCGGGGGCAACGCGGGTAAAGCATAGCGGTTGTTCACGCTGCAGGTCGAATTGTCGAGCCTCTTCGTCGGTGGGAAGGTATTGGCAGGTTTTCTGCAAACAGGGCGCGCAGGGGAAGTCGCTGACAAGATGGACTTGCGAGGGACCATAAGCGCCGGTAAGCCCCGCATCGGTGGGGCCAAACAGAGACAGACAGGGCACATTGAGTGCCGCGGCGAGGTGTCCCAGTCCTGTATCAACGGCGACGCAGGCCTGCGCTCCCGCCACCATTCCGGCCATGCCCGTCAATGACAATGAAGGCAGCACCTGCACCCGCCGAAGGCCCTCGGCAATCCGTTCTGCCCGGGCCTTTTCCTCGGCATTGCCCCAGGGTAGCTGAACCCCGATTTCACGCTCGACCAGCTTTTCAGCCAGCTCTCGCCAATACAACTCGGGCCAGTGCTTGCTGGACCAGGTAGTGCCATGAAAAAACAGCACCTGGGGCTGAACCGAGGAGGGTCCAGCCAAGGCCTGACGATCCAGACCGTAGTCACCGAGGTTCGTCGGCATGGCATAACCCAGCGCCGCCGAAAAAAGTTGCCGCACCCGCTCGACCGCATGCTGGCCTCTCGGTACGGCAATGGGCTGGTGGTAAAACAGTGCCGCCAGCGATTCTCTTGCCGACTGCCGATCCAGACCAAATCTTGGGCCTTTCGCATAACGGGTCAGCCACGCGCTCTTCAACAGTCCTTGGGCATCAATCACCGCGTCGTAGGGGCGCTCGGCAATACGGCTTTTGAACTCTGCCCACTCACTGCTGCGTCGTGCCTGCAACGGGTGTTTTCGCCAGCGCCGCAGGGCAACCGGAATGACCCGATCAACCGCCGGGTGCCAGGCCGGCACTTCCACAAAGGACTCCTCCACCACCCAGTCAAAACGAATGCCGGGGATGGCGGCGGCTGCATCGGTGAGCGCCGGCAAACTGTGGATCACATCACCCAGAGACGAGGTTTTAACCAGCAGTATCGACGTCATGGTGCAGGCACCAGTCGATCGAGAGCCGCCGTCACCCGTTCCGGGTATAACTCCACGAGGCACTTGAGGTGTCCCAGCGGGCATTCGCGCTTGAAGCACGGCCCACATTCCACGGGAATTGACAAAATCGCCACCTCATCATTGAGCGGCGGTGTAAAGGCGGGCGAGGTGGAACCATAAACCACCACCAGCGGACGGTTCAGGGCGGCGGCTATGTGCATCAACCCGGAATCATTGCTCACCACGGCATCGACGACCGACATCAGATCAATCGCCTCATCCAGGCTGGTTTTGCCCGCCAGGTTATGGCATTGGCCCTGCTGCTCCTCAGACAAACCGTCGATAATGGCCTGCGCCACCGGGCGGTCCTTTTCCGAGCCCAGCAACCAGACCTGCCAGCCCCTGGCAATCTGATGGCCAGCCACGGTCGTGTAGTGCTGCTTCGGCCAGCGCTTGGCCGGGCCGAACTCGGCTCCGGGACAGAGCGCCAGAATGTTTTGATTGGCCTGAAGGTCAAACTGCTGGCGCAGTGCCGGAACCCGGTCTGTTTTCGCATGCAGGTCGGGAGCCGGCAACGAGGTCGGCAGCACGGCGCCCTCCGACAACGCCAGGGCATCAAAACGCTGCACCATCAGGGGATACTGCTGCTTGTCCAGGTGACGGAGATCGTTCAACAGCAGATAGCGCATTTCCCCTTTCCAGCCAGTCCGGAGAGGAATCCGGGCCAGCCAGGGAATCAGCGCTGACTTGAGGGAATTTGGTAACACAATGGCCTGACTGTAGCCTTCGGCACGCAATTCCCGGGCAATCCGACGGCGCACCGACCACATCAGGCTGCCGTGCCCAACTGGCATATCAATCGCCCGCTCGACCTCAGGCATACGCGCCAGCAGTGGCCGACTCCAGGCCGGTGCCAGCACGTGAATCTGATCGTCCGGAAACTGCTGCTTGAGAAGAATAAACAGGGACTGCGCCATCACCATGTCCCCTATCCACGAGGGGCCGATGATGAGAATTTTTTTACCCGATACCATGCAATGTCCCGGCGGAACCGGGCTTACTGCCCCACCGGCGCAAGCCACTCCTGATGCTCACCGCGAAGGCCTCGCACCAGATCAAAGTACTGTGACTGCAGTTGCCCGGTGATGGGGCCCCGTGCGCCTTCGCCAATGGTGCGGCCATCCAGCTCTCGGATGGGCAACACCTCGGCCGCAGTGCCTGTGAAAAATGCTTCATCAGCAATATAGACCTCATCGCGTGTGATCCGTTTTTCCACTACCCGATAACCAGCTTCCCCGGCCAACTGCATGACTGTTTTTCGGGTAATACCATCGAGGCAGGAGGTCAGTTCCGGTGTATAGAGCACATTGTCGCGAACAATGAAGACATTCTCACCACTGCCCTCGGCGACATACCCTTCCGGATCCAGCAACAAAGCCTCTTCACAACCGCAATCCAACGCTTCCCGCAGGGCCAGCATGGAATTGATGTAGTTGCCGTTGGCCTTGGCCTTGGTCATGGCAATGTTGACATGGTGACGGGTGAAGGACGACGTGCGAATGCGGATACCCTTTTCCAGGGATTCCGGACTCATGTAGGAAGGCCAGGTCCAGGCGGCAACGATCACGTGAGTTTGTAGGGAATCAGCCCGCAACCCCATGCCTTCGGAGCCGAGAAAGGCCATCGGTCTCAGGTAGGCTTCGTGCAGATCGTTCTCCAGCACCACCTGTTTCTGCGCTGCATTCAGTTGATCCTTGCTGAAGGGCATTTTCATGCCCATGATCTTGGCGGAATTGAACAGTCGGTCCGTATGATCTTTGAGCCTGAAAATAGCCGCGCCGCGATCCGGCGTCTGGTAGGCGCGTACACCCTCAAAGACGCCCATGCCGTAATGCAACGTGTGGGTCAGTACATGAACCTTGGCTTCACGCCAGGGAACCATTTCACCGTCAAACCAGATATAGCCATCGCGATCTGCAAATGACATGGGTATCTCCTAAAAATTCAGACTGACCGAAAGAACCACTGGCCAGATATTTATTCTTCTCCGAGCAACCGGTGCCAGAGTGCCACCACCTGTTGCCGTTGCGCTGCAAACTCTGCCGCACTGACAACAAGCTCCGCCTGTTGCAGCTGAAGCCGATGTCCCGCAGATCGGTAATTTTTGTAGGCGCTGATCAAAATGTCCGCATCTTCAACTGACAGGACACCGCTTTCCTCAAGGCATTCGAGGATACGGATATTATCGCTCCAGCGAGTCAAATCGGGAATATCATGGGACCAGGCCAAGACCGCAAATTGAACCATAAATTCGATGTCGACGATACCTCCCGGGTCGTGCTTCAGGTGGAATACCCGTTCCTGATCCGCTTTGCCACTGGCGAGGTGTTTTTTCATCCTGCCACGCATCTCGAGCACATCGGCTATCAGCTTGTCTCTTTGCCGCGGCAGCACCAGCACTCGCTGACGAATCTCGGCAAAAGCCCGGACCAGCTTTTCGGGTCCGGCTACCGGCCTAGCGCGCACCAGCGCTTGGTGCTCCCAGGTCCAGGCTTCTCCCAACTGGTACTTTTCAAAGGCTGTCAGGGAGGAAACCAGCATTCCGGAGCTACCGGAGGGCCTCAATCGCATATCCACTTCATAGAGGTCGCCGGAGGACGTTTTGGCGGTGAGAATATGCACAATGCGCTGCCCCAACCTGGCAAAAAATGTCGCACTGTCCAACGGGTGTACGCCGTCGGTAGAAGCGGCCGCGTCGGCGTCGTGAAGGAAGACCAGATCGAGATCAGAGCCGTGCCCCAGTTCAATGCCGCCGAGCTTACCGTAACCGACAATCAAAAATCCTGCCGTTTCACCCTCTGCTGTTTTCGGGTAGCCATGCCGTTCCACCAGCTGGTTCCAGGCTAATTGCAGCACATGGCTCAGGATTGCCTCCGCCAGCCAGGTCAGATAATCACTCACCTTCATCAAGGGCAATATTTCTTCCAGCTCACAGGCCGCCACCCGCAGGCTGTGTGACTGCTGAAAATAGCGCAGCACTTCCATCTGGGATTCCAGATCATCGGTGGGCACCCGGAGCAATTGCTGGTGCAACTCGTCCTCAAGGGTTGATTTTTCCGGCAGCGAAAACAGCGTTCGGCTGTCCAGCAACTCATCGAGAAGTGCCGGATAGCGAACCAGCTGATCTGCCACCCAGGAACTGCCGGAAAAGAGTTTGACGGTGCTCTGCAGCGCCGCCGGATTTTCCTTCAACAGCAACAGATAGGCGCTGCGACGGGCGACGGCCTCCACCAGCTTGAGTACCCGTCCAAGGGTTTCAGTGGCATTGTCCCGCTGCCCGCAAATGCTGATCAGCTGGGGCATCAACTTATCCAGTCGGCCGCGGGTGTCATTGGCCATGGACTGCACCGACCGGCTACCGCGCAGCGTGTTGATCATCTCCGCCGCCTTTTCCGGCAGATCGTAGCCTATGATCCCGAGCTCATCGGGCATTAACTCATCGCCATCGACAGCCCGCCAAACCTGCTCCGCCAACGGGTGCTCCTCAGGTGCGTCATCACCATCATCACCCCGATGTTGTTCGGCAACCACATCTTCGAATAACTGGTGAATAAACTGGCGAAATTCGTTTAGCTGTACCAGAAACTGATCCCAGCTTGAGCAACCCATCAGGTATGCGACCCGGCACTGACCTAGCTCATCAGCCGGCAATAACTGGGTCTGCTTGTCCTGCCACCCCTGCAGCACATGCTCCACATTGCGCAGAAACCGGTAACCCCGGTAGAGTCTTTCGGTGTCTTCGAGCGGCAGCAATCCCTCCTGCCCCAACAGCTCCAGCACCTCTTTCAGCGGTGGTGTCTGGAACCGCCGGTCGCGGCCCCCACGAATAATCTGGAAGGCCTGGGCGACAAATTCAACCTCACGTATACCGCCAGCACCTCGCTTGACATCACTCACCAGACCCTTTCGTTGCACCTCTCTGTTGATCATCGCCTTCATCCCCCGCAGGGATTCAAAGGCACTGAAGTCGAGGTACTTGCGATAGGTAAAAGGTCGCAACATCGCCATCAGCCGACTGCCCGCCGCCCGATCACCAGCGACCACCCGCGCCTTGATCATTGCGTAGCGCTCCCAATCCCGCCCCTGGGTCTGGTAATACTCTTCCATGGCATCGAAGTTGAGTACCAATGCACCGCTCTGACCGTAGGGCCGTAAACGCATATCCACACGAAAGACAAAGCCGTCAACGGTGGGGGTATCCAGCGCCTTGATCAACCACTGGCCGAGACGAATAAAAAACTCCTGATTGCTCAGACTGCGTCGACCGCCGCGGGTCTCGCCGGCTTCGGGGTATGCAAAAATCAGATCAATGTCGGAAGACACATTCAGCTCGCAGGCACCCAGCTTGCCCATACCAAGAATCACCAGCTGTTGGGGCTCACCGCTTGTATCAACCGGGGTGCCCCATTCGGCGCACGCCCGGGGATACAGAAAATCCAGCGCACCCTGCAGGCAGGCCTCGGCCAGCCGGGACATGTCCGCGGTGGTCTCCTCCAGCTCAGCTGATCGGGTAAGGTCTCGCCAGATAACGCGCACCATTTCCCGCATTCGGAATTGCCGCAACACCTTGAGAAGCATATCTTCACTAGTGACATCACTTAGCCACAGGGCAAGGTGCTCCTTTAGCGCGGTATCGGAATAGCTGGCCTCGAGATCGCCGGATTCCACCAACTGCTGGAACAGAGTCGGCTGGCCGGCACAGGCAGCGGCAACGTATTCACTGCAAGCCCAGACCAATGGCAGCTGTCGCGCCAGTGTCCCGCCGTCAAGTAACGAGGCCAGCCACTCTTGCTGCCCAGTGGTGGCCCGTCCGGCGAAATAATTCCTGCGCAGCATCCATTGCTCCTGCAGGACTGACGGTAGTTCTTCGGGGCTTGTCAACATAACACAGCTTTCTCGATTCGACAGGGTAATAGGGTTGGCATAATGAAGCAGACATGGCAACAATCAGGGGCGTTCTATCCGCCCGATTCTGGGGCCACACGCATCACCTCCTCCACTGAAGTAGACCCGGCTCCCACTTTCTGGGCACCACTGAGACGCAACGTCCTCATCCCCTCTTTCATGGCCTGCAGACGCAGTGCGGAAATATTGGTGTCCGAGGTAATCAGCGGTTTGATGGTTTCCGTCAATGGCAGAATCTCGTAGACACCCTGCCGTCCAAGATAACCGGTATTTCGGCACTCCAGACAACCCGCCGGACGGTAGATGGTCGCCGGTGACTTGACTTTCCAGGGACGCACCAGCGACTCCCAGTCTGACGGATCAACGGTTATCGCCTCCTTGCAGTGCGGGCAGAGCGTCCGCACCAGACGCTGGGCCATAATACCGTTGACCGTCACCTTGATCAGGTGGGCAGGAATTCCCAGGTCCAGCAGTCGGGTGATCGCTGAGGGCGCGTCATTGGTGTGCAGCGTTGACAATACCAGGTGCCCGGTGAGAGCGGCCTGGATCGCCATCTGTGCTGTCTCCAGATCCCGGATCTCACCCACCATGATGATATCCGGGTCCTGCCGCATCAGGGTTCGAATGCCCGCGGCGAAATCGAACTCGATTTTATGCTGTACCTGACTCTGATTGAAGCTGTCCTCGACCATCTCGATGGGGTCCTCAATAGTGCTGACGTTCACATCTTCGGTGGCGAGTCCTTTAAGGGTCGAATACAGGGTGGTGGTCTTGCCCGAGCCCGTGGGGCCGGTGACCAGCACAATGCCATGGGGTCTACCGGTCATGGTCTCCCAGCGTTTCAGGTCATCACCACTGAGCCCCAAATCAGTAAAGCTGCGCAGCAGCACATCGGGATCAAAAATTCGCATCACCAGTTTTTCGCCAAAAGCGGTGGGCAGGGTGGACAGACGCAGCTCGACTTCACCACCCGCCGGCGTGACAGTCTTGACCCGGCCATCCTGGGGACGGCGTTTTTCCGCTACGTTCATGCGGCCGAGTATTTTCAGGCGACTGGTGACAGCGGTCATCACCTGATCGGGCAGGTCATAGACCTGATGCAACACACCATCGATGCGAAAGCGAATCCGGCCCTTGTCCCGCCGCGGCTCCAGATGAATATCACTGGCCCGCTGGTCGAAAGCATACTGCAGCAACCAGTCCACAATATTGATAATGTGCTGATCCTGAGCATCGGGATCCTTGAGGGAGCCAATCTGTAACAACTGCTCAAAATTCGTGACGCCCGACCGCTTAGAGCCGGCAATACCTTTTGCACCAAATACCGATTTGGCCAGCGAGTAGAACTCCACGGTGTACTTGGCCAGGTCGACTGGATTGACCACTACCCGTCTGATGGTTTTGCGACTGGTCTGCTCAAGGTTTGCCACCCACTCAGTGATGAAGGGCTGCATTGTCGCGACCAGCAATTCCGTGTCATTGACGCCAATACACAGAATACTGTGACGGCGGGCAAACTGAAAAGACATGACCTCGGTGACTCTGGCAACATCAACCTGCAACGGGTCGATATGTGCCACCTGCAGGCCGGCCTTCTCTGCCAGCCAGCGGGTCAGAATATCGATATTGAGCTGCTTGCCGGGTTCCAAGGGATTGTCTAGGCGCTGACCTGCGATATAGGCCAGCGGGTGCAGCAGTGCCTGCTCGCGGCTGCGCTGAGCCCCGGCGAGCATATTGGCATCACTGCGCGACAACAGGCCATCGGCCACCAGATCGTTGAGCACATTGCCCAGGTCCAGTTGGCGCTCCGGCATCTCAGCGGCTGGTACCATAACATTTACCCGATTTATCCGATTTATCCGATTCACAGATCAGAGTATGACGGCTGAGGGTTGTAGCGACAATGATCACCGCGCGCATAGTATCAATACCCATCGCCAAATCCGGTCAAACAATACATATTTGTTTTCTCGTCCGGGCTTTCCGGGGAAAATTGACTCATACTTCTAATAGGGAATTGTCCTTGTTTTCAGCAGGTGAAGGAGTCTGTCATGACCATCAGACACGGCGAGGAAAGCGCCACCCACTTCCGTTCGGAACGCATCGAGTGCATGAATGGTTCCTGGTATATTGCTGTGCGCGAGACCTGGCATGCTCGGCCCTTTTGCCAGCAGGGAGGCCGCACAAAAGGGGGCCAGTGCTTATAGCAAGGATATAGAGAGCGGGCGTTCCGACGTTGAAGCCCTATCCAACCTCCGTGTACTGATGAAAACCCTGTCCTGCAAGTAAGCCGATCATTCTACCTGCCGTGCACCACAAGCCTTTAGCTCCTCCCCGCACGGCGGCAATTGCTTTTTCACCCGCCGCCCGTACACTGCAGCCATGCCAATTATGCCCATGCTGCAACAGCTGATTGCCACCCCTTCAATCAGCAGCGTCAACCCCGCCCTCGACCAGGGGAACCGGGCGGTGATTGAGTTGCTGGCAGGCTGGCTGGAAGATCTCGATTTTACCGTGGACATCATGCCCCTGAAGGATCCCCGCAAAGCCAATTTGATCGCCACGCTGGGCAGTGGTCCCGGCGGATTAGTGTTAGCGGGTCACACCGACACGGTGCCCTGCGATGAAGCCCGCTGGACACACAACCCCTTCAAGTTGCTTGAGAAAGACCAGCGCATCTATGGCCTAGGGACCTGTGATATGAAGGGATTTTTTCCGCTGATCATTGAAGCCGCCAGACAGTTTTCCCGTCAAACACTCCAGCAGCCACTGATTGTGCTGGCAACGGCAGATGAAGAGTCCTCCATGTCCGGTGCACTGGCCCTGGCCGCGGCGGGCAAACCCAGAGCCCGCTATGCCCTGATTGGCGAGCCCACCGGTATGAAACCCATCAATATGCACAAAGGCATCATGGTGGAAAAACTGATCATAGAGGGTCGGTCCGGCCATTCCAGTGATCCTTCCCTGGGGCGCAATGCCATGGAAACCATGCACAGCGCGATGGGTGAGCTACTGTCACTGCGGAACGAACTGCGCGACAAGCATCATAACCCGATGTTCAATGTCGGCCATCCGACTATGAACCTGGGCTGTATTCACGGTGGCAACAACCCCAATCGTATCTGTGGTCACTGCGAACTGGGCTTTGAAGTTCGAGTCTTGCCGGGTATGGATACGGCGGCATTACAGCAACAGATAAATGACCGCATCCTGCCATTTCAGGAGCGTGACGGGGTCACTATTTCACTGGAGCACTACTGTGTCCCCGCTTTTGATTCAGGCGCTGATTCCACGCTGGTAAAAATGTGTGAATCCCTGACCAATTACACCAGCGAGTCAGTCTCATTTGCTACCGAAGCGCCCTATCTGAAAGATCTGGGGATGGATGTGGTGGTACTTGGACCCGGCAGCGTCGAGCAAGCACATCAACCCGATGAATACCTGGCCATTGACCGCATACAACCCACGGTTGATTTTCTGGTACAACTGATCGGTCGCTGTTGCTTATAATGGCACCGGGTAACCTTCAGGCCAACGCTGTGTCCGACTACGTAAAATTTCTACGCGATACCTCCCCGTACATCAACACGCACCGGGGGAAAACCTTTGTACTTGCCCTGGGCGGCGAGGCCATAGCCCATGCCAATTTCACTAACATCGTCCACGACATCGCACTGCTGCACAGTCTTGGTATAAAGCTGGTACTGGTGCACGGTGCCAGGCCGCAGATTGCGGAACGGCTGAAGGGCAGCGCCATTAGCCCACAGTTTGACCAGTACACACGGATTACCGATTCAGCCACCATGGTCTGCGTCAAGGATGCCGTAGGCAGCGCCCGCATTTCCATCGAAGCCAAACTCTCTACCGGTGCCACCAACTCGCCCATGCACGGTGCCCGAATCCGGGTACTGGGTGGCAATCTGATCACGGCGAAACCACTGGGGGTTCGCGAGGGCATCGATTTTCACCACACCGGTGAGGTCAGGCGAATCGACCACAAGGCCATTCAGAGGCAACTGGAAGACGGGGCAATCGTACTGCTGTCACCGATCGGTTATTCACCTACCGGTGAAGCCTACAATCTCAATTATGAGGATATCGCCACCCAGACCGCCGTCAGCATGGGAGCGGAAAAACTGATCATTTTCAGCACGAGTGGCGGCGTAAAAACCCCACAGGGAGACCTGTTGAAAATGCTGTCACTGAACGAGGTGCCCCAATGCCTCAACGTGCTGAAGGATAACGTGTCGCTGCAGCATGCCTTGATGGCCTGTTACCAGGCCTGTGAAAACGGGGTGCTAAGAGGGCACATCATCAGCTATGAGGACAACGGCGCCTTGCTCACCGAGCTGTTTACTCTCGAAGGTAGCGGTACGCTGGTGCTGAAAAACGGCCGGGAGGTGATTCGTCAGGCGACAATTGATGATGTGGGCGGGCTGCTGGAACTCATCGAACCGCTTGAGCAAAAAGGCATTCTGGTCAAACGCTCCAGGGAATTACTCGAAACAGAGATATCCCGTTTTACTGTCATGCTCCATGCCGAGGGAATGCTGGTGGGTTGTGCGGCAATCTACCCGTTCAGGGATGGCTTATCAGCGGAGCTGGCCTGTGTGGTAACCCATCCCGAATTTCTCAATCGCGGGTTTGCCAGTCGCCTGCTGGCACAGCTGGAAACCCAGGCGGCCCTGCAGGGTATCAAGCAGCTATTCGTACTGACTACCCGGGCCAGCGACTGGTTCAAGGAAAAGGGCTTTGTAGACAGTTCGCTGGATGAATTGCCGGCCGAGCGCAAATCCTTGTACAACTTCCAGCGCAACTCCCGGATATTCTGCAAGAATCTCTTATAACTGCTGATTACCCGGACCGGTCTCTGCTATCCTTGATGCCCTGTTTTATTGCGAAAGAGAAGAGGCCAATCATGCCGGTATATCGCTCACACACCACCACCCAAGGCCGCAACATGTCTGGTGCCCGCGCCCTGTGGCGGGCCACCGGCATGAAAGATGGCGACTTTGACAAACCGATCATCGCCGTTGCCAATTCCTTTACCCAATTCGTGCCGGGGCATGTCCACCTGAAAGACATGGGCCAACTGGTCATCGGCGAAATCGAAAAAGCCGGCGGGGTGGGCAAGGAATTCAATACGATTGCCGTGGATGACGGTATCGCCATGGGCCACGATGGCATGCTCTACTCACTGCCTTCGCGGGATATTATCGCCGACTCGGTGGAATACATGGTGAATGCCCACTGTGCCGATGCTCTGGTGTGTATATCCAACTGTGACAAGATCACCCCCGGTATGCTGATGGCAGCGATGCGGCTCAATATACCGACCATTTTTGTCTCAGGCGGACCCATGGAAGCTGGCAAAACCAAGCTTTCCGAGCATAAGCTGGATCTGGTGGATGCCATGGTGATAGCCGCTGATCCAGATGCATCCGACGAAAAAGCCAATGAATATGAACGCTCCGCCTGCCCTACCTGCGGTTCCTGTTCGGGGATGTTTACGGCGAATTCGATGAACTGTCTCACCGAAGCACTGGGGTTGTCCCTACCGGGCAATGGCACCACCCTGGCGACCCATGCGGACCGCCGCAGACTCTTTGAAGAAGCGGGTCGACGCATCGTCTCAATGGCCCGGGAGTACTACGAAGAGGATCACCTAGCCGTGCTGCCCCGCTCCATTGCCAGCTTTGAGGCGTTTGAAAATGCCATGACCATGGACATCGCCATGGGCGGCTCCACCAATACCATTCTTCATCTTCTGGCCGCCGCCCAGGAAGCCAACGTGGACTTCACCATGGCCGACATCGACCGACTGTCGCGGAAAGTGCCACAACTCTGCAAGGTGGCGCCCAGTACCCCGCAATATCACGTCGAGGACGTACATCGCGCCGGTGGCGTGTTCGGCATTCTCGGCGAACTGGATCGCGCGGGACTGCTGCACACGGATGTCTCTACAGTTCACACACCGACCATGGCGGCGGCCTTATCCAGCTGGGATATCATGCGCAACAATGACGAGGCACTGACAAAATTCTTCAAGGCCGGCCCCGCCGGCATCCCCACCCAACAGGCCTTCAGCCAGGATACCCGTTGGGGTTCTCTCGATGCCGACCGCCAAAACGGTTGTATCCGCAGTCTTGAGCACGCCTTCAGTCTGGAGGGCGGGCTGGCCGTACTGTATGGCAATATCGCCCTCAACGGCTGTGTGGTGAAAACCTCCGGTGTGGATGACTCAATTCTGGTTTTCTCCGGTCCGGCCCATATTTGTGAAAGCCAGGATCAGGCCGTCGAGGATATTCTCAACGACCGGGTCAAAGCCGGCGACGTTGTTATTATTCGCTATGAAGGACCCCGTGGCGGCCCGGGTATGCAGGAGATGCTCTACCCCACCAGCTATCTCAAGTCGAAGGGGCTGGGCAAGGACTGTGCGCTGATCACCGACGGACGTTTTTCCGGCGGCACCTCCGGCCTGTCCATCGGCCACGTCTCTCCTGAAGCCGCCGCTGGCGGGGCCATCGGCCTGGTCAGGGATGGCGATATCATTGAAATTGATATCCCCGGGCGCACCATCAACGTGGCACTCAGCGACCAGCAACTGGCAGAGCGCCGCGTCGAACAGGATGACCTGGGCTGGCATCCAGTGGAAAAACGGCCTCGCCGGGTATCTGCTGCACTGCAGGCTTATGCCGCACTGGCGACCAGCGCCGATCGCGGCGCCGTGCGTGACCTGAACCTGATCACCATCAAATAGCCACGGGCTTCCATTATAAAAAAACCGGCCTTGTTGGCCGGTTTTTTTATCTGATGAATTAGTGTGCGCAGACTCTAAATTAATTGGCAACCCGCGATATCCGCGTCCATCTCCATGAGTTTTTCTCTGCGGGCAGCCTCGCTGCGAACATATTGCAACCACTGCCGGGCAGTTTTACGGACATTTTGGTCCGCTGCTGCAGCCTCAAATACCGGCTCTGCCTCCCGATGACAGTTCAGGTTGACCAGTGCCGCGCCGAGGGTGAGGCGCGTGAGGGCAGGGCGGGACAAGTCACCTTTGCGCAGGGCATTGCGCGCCTCCCGAACAGCGGCTGAATTATCGTTGGCATCCAGATAGGCTGACGCCAACCGGGAAGCAATTGCCCCGCTATCCGACAGATTGGCCGCTCGCTGCAACGCCGGCAACGCCTTGTCGGTCTCGCGTGCCAGCTGCCAGGCACCACCCAGTGTCTCCAGGTTCTTTGCCGTCGGCTCAATGACACCACTGCTCAAGCCTTCATCAAGGATCCTGGCGGCCCGAAAAGGTACCTCGGCACCCAGATAGAGATACGCCAGGGACAGCAGCTGCCGCTGATCCTTTAATTGTCGCTGCAAATGAAGCAGGTCCATCACGGCAAGCTGGTCGCCGCTCCGCTCAAGCTGACCAAAAATCCCACCCAGTTGCTGCCAGTAGCGCGTGCCGGGATAGTGTGTCACCAGCTGCTTGAGCACCGCTATCACTTTCTGATACTCGCCCCGCTCGTAGAAAAGTACACGCTGCAGGGACCACCAGCTCTCTTTGGGTATTTTTCCACTGGACAACGCTTCCGCCACGATCTGGTTAACCAGACGCAGGGATTCGTCCTGACGCTTGAGATAATAATACGCTTGAGCCAGCAACATGCGTCCATCACTGCCCGGCTCCGGCGTTTCCTTCAGCCAGGTTTCCAGCTGCCGGGCAGCCCGGCCATAATCCTCCTGTATGAAATACAGCTGGGCTACGGTATAGCGGGTAGCCACTTTCTGCCGATCGTCCACCTCTGGCTCGGCGAGCATTTTCAGGTAGTTGTCGATAGCGCGGGGATACTGCTCCAGAGAATAGTGGCTATAGCCCAGCAAGTTGTAGATTTGTGATTTTTCATAACTGGAACTGCAGGGCCGGTCCACCAGACTGCCCAACTGTTCAATCAATTCACTGAGTTGGGCCCGGGACGGGGCACTGTCGCCTTGCAACGCCGCCTGAAGGGGCTCCAGTTGATTGGCGCAGGCCTGTCCAACCGCCTGTCTCTGACGGGTCTTGGTGTCCTGATACTGTCGCTGTTCGGTGGCCTCCTCGGATACAGCCCAGGGCTGAACCGGCCCCAACACCAGCACCGCCAACAGCCACCAACGACCCAACCCCATCCGCTGTTGCAATAGCTTCATTACCTACCTGGCAATCTGGAAAGAAAATTTATATAACACACCCGGGACCTCTTCTGCCTTGCCATCGATAACCCGAGGCTTGTATTTGAGTTTTTCTGCCGCTCTCAGGGCATATTTGCCAAAACCCTTATTGGCCGGCGATTCTTCGAGCAGTTTGACATCCCGCACACTGCCGGTAACTGTGATGACCACTTCCACCACCGCATAACCCTCCACACCCTGCCGCAGGGCCATGGGAGGATAATCGGGCTGGGGCACATAGACGGGAATATAATCCGAATCGCGGGTAAATGAGCCACCTAGCCCCACCTGCAGGCCCTCCATTGAAGGCGTCATCATATCGACAGGACCTTTTGGCGTCTCAATATTGACCTGGAGATCGGGCACAGGAGGTGGCGGACGCTCAGCCTCCCGGGGTTTTTCCGGCCGGGTTACCTTGCGATGTTCCTCAATGGTTCGTTGCGGTTGCCAGATATCCGCTATCTTCCGCAATGACCTGTCCGGCTCCGCCCCACCCGAAGCTGTGATGAGCCCATGCATGCCCAGCAACAGTGCCAACGTCATGATCAAACCGAGAACCGCCGCCAGTGCATACCGCATCAACACCATGGGTTTCAGGGACTCCGGGTGGAAACGGAGACATTATCTATCCCGGCCGAGCGCGCTGCATCAGCCACCTGGGACAGGGTTGCCATGGCCGCCCGGCCATCTGCCTGGATCACCAGGCCTCCGTGGGGATTTTCAGTGCGCAGACGCAGAATATGCAGTCGCAAGTTGCCTGGATCCACCTTTTGCTGGTCGATCCAGATGCTGTCATCCTGACCAACCGCCACCAGAATGGCAGGTGTTTGCCCGGCACCGGTAACCGCGACCGCACGGTCCACATCAATACCGGGTTCGCGAATAAACGTGGCTGTGACAATAAAAAAAATCAGCATGATAAAAACCACGTCAAGCATGGGTGTCAAGTCAATCGATTGGGGAGGATCCGGCTGTCGGTAAATTCTGTCACGCATCGTCGTCCATTACCTCAGTGGTCCATGGTCAGATGGTCGGCCAGCAGCAACCGCTCCCGCTCGGCTACGCGACGCAAATAGGTATTGGCAAAAACCCCGGACAACGCTGCCACCATCCCGGCCATAGTGGGGATAGTGGCCTGGGAGACGCCAGCGGCCATGGCGCGGGCATCACCACCGCCACTGAGGGATAATACCTGGAAGACACCGATCATACCGGTCACTGTCCCCAGCAGACCCAGCAGGGGAGCGACAGTCATCAGCGCCCGAATCAGTGACAGGTTACGATTGAGCTTCAGCGCCACCCGGGAGATCAACGCCTCACGGATCTGGTGTGCCCTCACCGAACGTCGCTCTGCGCGGGTTTCCCAATAATCGAGCACCACACGGATGTCATTCCTGAGCACCGTGCGAAAATACCATACCCGCTCGAAGATCAGGGTCCACATCACCAGCAGCAACAGCGCTATAACCAGCAGAACAGGTCCGCCGGCATCGAGAAACTTGCCAATATCTTCCAACAACAACACGGCTCAAGCCTCGGTTTGCTCTGCCACAATGCCGGCACTCTGCTCTTCCAGAATATGCAGCACTCGCTGAGCCGGGCTGTTAATCAGGGCATGCAGCAACACCGTGGGAATCGCCACACACAGGCCAAGCACCGTCGTCACCAGTGCCGCTGAAATCCCGCCGGCCATGGTTTTCGGGTCGCCCGTGCCAAACAGGGTAATCGCCTGGAACGTGACAATCATGCCGGTGACAGTACCCAGCAATCCCATCAACGGGGCCACCATGGCAATGATTTTTAACAGCCCCAGACCTGACTCAATAGTGGGCCGCTCCTTGAGCACTTGCTCGTGCAGTTTTAACTCCAGCGATTCTGCATCAGCGCCACGATGATCCTCGCCCACCTTGAGCACCCGGCCCAGTGGATTGTTGAGATCGGCGCTTGGATTGTTCAGCTGCGCTGTGACCCGGCGGGATATGATGGAAAGTACGGCAAAACGCCAACCTGCCAGCAGTAGTGCTATCACGCCGAGTGCTGTAATGAGATAACCGATCCAGCCGCCCTGATGCCAGCGCTCCAGCCAACCCGGACTATCCATAAGGGCAGACAGCAGAGTGCCGCCACTCGGTCCGGTGGGATCAATGCCGGTACGTGTAAAACCTTCTTTGGCCGCCTGTAACGTCTGCGCGGCTTTTCTGTAATCGCGCCCCGGCTGTCGCGGCAGCTCTGTGATCATCCCGGTTCCTGGCGGATAGTGCAGATAGGCACCATTCGAGAGCAAATTGAACAGGCCGACTCTCACAACCTGCTGCTGGACTCGCTCACCCTCTGCGGTGACCACAGTGGCAGGGAAGCTCACCACACGCCCACCCTCGATCATCTCACGATTGATTTCGTACCAGAGCTGCTCAATATCGTCCAGAGAAGGCAAACGGGTGTTACCACTCATCCGTTCGATCATATCATCAAGAAAATCCGTACGATCCGGATACTGGGCACTCACCAGAGAGTTGTTCAGAGTTGTGCGAGTATCCCCGGCAGCTGCCGTCAAATGACCAAACATTTCCCTGAGGGAGCCGAGCCGGGTCTGCAACTGCTCGCGCAGGGCAGCCACTTTAATTTCGTTTTCAGCAAAGGTCTTTTCCAGTGTTTCGGAGCGGCGCTCCTCTGCAGCGAGCTCAGCCTTTGCCTGCTTTAACAATTCGGCCCGCTCGGACCTGGCTCGCCGGAATGCTGCCTCCCGTTCCGATTGTTCTCTGGACTCACTCAGCCGGGCATTTTTGATCAGCGTCAGCAGCTCATCCAGGGAAGCGGCATCCTCTGCCTGAACGGCACCGGATGCCGGCAATAGCAAGGCGAACCCCAGTAGCAGTGATTGAAGGAAAGAGCGGTTCATTGCACCACCTCCGGTGCCGGAATCGGCAACTGAAGCATATCCACAGCCGCCCGTTTTCGGGCAATGCGAATACCCTCTGCGACCGCACTGCGATAATCACCGCTGTCGAGAACCTGCCAGCTGCCACTCCGTTGATCCCAGGCCGCAGTGATCTGCTGATCGGGCGTTTGGTAAATCAGCGCAATGCGGCCCACACGCAACAGGATCACCTCGCGAGGCTTGCCATCCATCATGACGGTGTCCGTGTAGCTGTCGATGCGGGCACCGTATTCACTCTCGATTTTGTAGGCTTCCAACACCTGACGAAATTTTTCTGCACTGCTCAAATCAGCACGCGACAGGTTGGCGTGCAAACGGGCAATGCGGTCGCGACGCTCATCCAGCAGAAACGGCATATCCAGAGAGACAAACTGCTCCAGAGCGTTGATCATTTTGAGGGTGAGTGGCGTGATCTGCCGTTCCATCAATGTGGCATTCTCGATAGAGGACTCCAGATCGGTGATGGTCTGGCGCTGATCCGCCAACTGCGCATCCAGTTGGGCGTTATAGACCTTCAGTCCCTCAATCTGTTTGTTGACCTGCTTGAAATTCTGAAACAATTCATCTGCTTCGTCGGCGATTGTGTCCACCCGTTGCTGGGACGATTTCGCGGCGCCAATCTTGGCTTTTTCCGCTGCCACAACATCATCGACATCCGCCGCCTGAGCTGCGGACACCATCATCAAAGAAGCACTAACCAGCAGCAATACACCCCTGAGCGGGCCACAAATCCGGTTTTCCTCAACCCGGTCGATGACGCCACTAACAGGCATGAAACGTGAGAGCAATCGATTGAAAATCACAGAAACTCCAACACAACCAAAACAGAAGAAGCTAACCATTATCATTACAATTTACTGAACAAGCAAATAGTCCGACTGTAACCGGTATCAGCATCTGCGGCGTTCGAGCACCTGAAAGTAGTAGGGGATATCAGCCTGATTTTCCGGCTGTTTTCGCGCCACTTCCCGCCAACAGGTCTCATCGAAATCAGGGAAGAAGGCATCGCCCTCTACCGCTGTATCAACCCGGGTAATATAGAGCCGATCAGCCAGCTCAATGGCGCTGCGATAGATCTGCTCGCCACCGATCACCATCACCTCTCCTGCGGCCACAGCACCGGGGTCAGCAGCAGCCAGTGCCATCGCATCGGCTAGAGAAGAAGTCGTGGAGACCCCGCTGTGTCGCCAGCATGGGTCCCGGCTGATCACGATGTTCAATCTACCCGGCAAGGGTCGACCAATGGACTCGAACGTTTTGCGGCCCATCAGAATTGGTTTGCCCATGGTAACCGACTTGAAATACCTTAAATCGTCCGGCAATCGCCAGGGCAACGTATTATTTCTACCAATAACACGATTTCGATCCATCGCAACAATCAGGGAAAGTGTCAGACAAACCATCGGGTTACACCGCTACCGGCGCTGAAATCGGGGCGTGGGACTGATAATCAAGCAGTTCGAAATCTTCGAAGCGGAAGTCGAACAGATCGGTCACAGCTGGGTTGATGACCATGCGAGGGAGCGGCAAAGGCGACCGCCCCAGCTGCTCTTCCACCTGCTGCACGTGGTTGGCGTAGAGATGCGCATCGCCAAAGGTATGCACGAAATCCCCCGGTTTCAGACCGGTGACCTGGGCCACCATCAGAGTCAGCAGCGCATAGGAGGCAATATTGAACGGCACTCCGAGGAACACGTCGGCACTGCGCTGGTACAACTGACAGGACAGCCGCCCATCAGTGACGTAAAACTGAAACAGGCTGTGGCAGGGTGGCAGGCCGGACTTGACCATCACCGGAATGTCCTTGGGGTTCCAGGCTGAGACGATCAGACGGCGGGAATCCGGATTGCTGCGAATATCCCCAATCACCTGAGCCAGTTGATCCACACCCTCGAAGTTGCGCCACTGGTGGCCATAGACCGGCCCTAGATCGCCGTATTGAGCGGCAAAGACTTCATCTTCGCGAATCTTCGCCACGAACAGCTTCATCTGCTCGCGCCACTCGGCGCTGTACATGGGATAGTCGTCGGCCTGCCCGGTCTGGTTGAGCCAGCTCTGGAACGGCCAATGGTTCCAGATGTTGACGCCGTTCTGCACCAGATATCGGATATTGGTATCACCGCGGATAAACCACAGCAGCTCATGAATGATCGATTTCAGGTGAACCTTCTTGGTCGTGACCAGCGGAAAGCCCTCGGTCAGGTCGAAGCGCATCTGATAACCAAACACGCTGAGGGTGCCCGTACCAGTGCGATCTTCCTTGCGAATACCACTATCCCGAATGTGGCGCATCAGATCGAGGTATTGCTTCATATTTGCCCCTCTTCCGCCACTAACGGACGGTATCGATATTACCCTGCCGCAGCCAACTCCAGAGTATCAGGCCAACGCCCACGGCAATCATCGGCAGACTGAGTAGCTGCCCCCGCGTCACCCAGTCAAAAAGATCAAACCCGATATGGCCATCGGGCTCCCGAAAAAACTCAACGGCAAATCTAAAGCTGCCATAGAGCACCAGGAACAGCCCACTTACCATGCCGACGGGTCGGGGCTTCCGGGTAAAAAACAGCAGCACCAGGAACAGCACCAGTCCCTCCAGAAATGCCTGATAAAGCTGCGAAGGGTGTCTTGGCAACTGCAACGGATCATTGGGAAACACCATACCCAGCCACGAACTGGTATACCGCCCCCATAGCTCCTGCCCGATAAAATTACCTATCCTGCCCAATCCCAGACCAATAGGCACCATGATGGTGACAAAATCCCCCAGTGCCAGAAAAGATTGATTGATGCGACGACTGAACAGCCAGAGGGCCATCAGCACGCCCAAAAGACCGCCATGGAAGGACATCCCGCCTTCCCAAATCCGGAATAACCAAAGAGGGTCCGACAACCATTTATCGAGATTGTAAAACATGACATACCCGAAACGGCCACCGAGGATCACACCAAAGGCACCATAAACCACCAGATCCTCCACTTGCGTGCGGCGCACCGGGGACCAGGGCCGTTCGCTGCGACGTAACGCCAGCAACCAGGCCGCGATAAACCCAACCAGATACATCAGACCGTACCAATGGACCGTCAGTGGGCCGAGGGCAAAGGCGACAGGATCAATCTGGGGATAGCTCAGCATGCAATCAGTTCATCTACAGCGGGATATTCTGCGGCGATCATAGCTTGTCACCGGGTGGGGTACAATGACGGTATGTGTTTGATGATACTGGCCTGGCAAACCCACTCCGAGTACCCGCTGATCGTTGTCGCCAACCGCGATGAATACCACCAGCGGCCTTCGACACCGCTGCATTTCTGGACAGACGCGCCGGATATTCTGGCGGGTCGGGACCTGAAGGGCGGTGGTACATGGCTCGGGGTCAACCGCAGCGGCCGCTGGGCCGGGGTCACCAATTACCGGGAGGGTCGGGAAAACCCGGCCCCGCGATCCCGCGGCGACCTCACCCGGGAATTTTTACTGGGCAGCATGCCGGCTGTCGACTACGCCGGGCAGGTTATCCGCCATGGGGCGGACTACAATGGCTTCAACCTGCTGGTCGGGGATAGCGAAACACTGGCCTATTGCTCAAACCGTCACAGCGCTGCAAAGGTTCTGCCGCCAGGCATCTACTCATTGTCCAACCATCTGCTGGATAGCCCCTGGCCCAAAGCGGAACATGCGAAAGCTGCGTTGACAGCATTGCTGCAAAGGCAGCAGACGCCCGATTTTTCCTCCCTGGCAGCCTGCCTGCAACGGCAGGCACCTTTTGCCGATGAAGTCCTGCCGGATACAGGCGTGGGTATCGCACTGGAAAGAATGTTGTCCCCACCCTTTATCTGTGGTCATGGGTACGGCACTCGCTGCACCAGCGTGCTTTTGATGAGTCGTGCAGGGACTATGGAAATGACCGAACAGAATTATCAACCGGGCGGCCGACCGGGACAGCGCCTGTCCTTTACCTTTAGCCTCGACCGCAAGCGTTAAAGTAGGGGGCGGGGATTCAATGCATTGCCGTGCCGCGAAACAGGGCGGCAAGATCGGGCTTTTTCAGGGCTTTTTCCATGTGACGCCAGACTGAATCGGCATCCGGCATCAGCATGACCTCCTCCAGCAATTTCGTCGCCTCCACCAGACTCACCTGGCGGAGTATCGCTTTCACTTTAAGCAAATTCGTGGCACTCATCGATAACACCCGAAAACCCAACGCCATCAGCAATACTGCACCGATCGGATCGCCAGCCATCTCGCCACAGACACTGACCGGGGTGCACTCGCCCCTGGCGCCCTCAGAGATAGCGAGCAAGGCTCGCAATACACTGGGATGGCAGGCGTGATACAAGTCCGCCACCCGTGGATTATTGCGATCCACCGCCAGCAGGTACTGTGTAAGATCATTGGTACCCACCGACAGAAAATCCACGCGCCGCGCCAGCTCTCTGATTTGGTAGACCGCAGCGGGCACTTCGATCATGGCTCCGACATTGGGCATTTCGATCTGGTAACCCTCTTCCTCTGTCAGCTCATCGTATACCTGGTAAATCAGCTGCAGCGCACTTTCCAACTCCGGAACGTTGGAAATCATCGGCAACAGAATGCTGAGATTATTCAGCCCCTCGCTGGCCCGCATCATCGCGCGCAACTGCACCAGAAAAATCTCGGGATGATCAAGACAAATACGGATACCGCGCCATCCCAGAAACGGATTCTCTTCCTCAATGGGGAAGTAGGGCAGATCCTTGTCGCCCCCAATATCCAGTGTCCGCATGGTGACAGTGCGAGGAGCGAACATTTCCAGATGCTCACGGTACGCCTTGCGCTGTTCCTCCTCCGAGGGGAAGCGATCCAGCATCAGGAATGGAATTTCAGTGCGGTACAGGCCAACTCCTTCAGCGCCGCGATCCAGTGACAGCATGGAATCGAGCCGCAAGCCGGTATTGACCCATAAAGAGACATGGTGCCCGTCTGCCGTCACACAGGGTTTATCCGTCAGCTTTTCCAGGTCGGCTGCAAGCAGCTTCTCTTCATAGATCTGCTGAGTGTAGGCCTGAAGCAGTTCGTCACGGGGCGAGACAATCACCTGACCGGTGTGGCCGTCCACAATGACCTCTTCACCATCCAGTCGCCCCCATGGCAAATCCATCACCCCCATGACAGTGGGAATACCGATAGCGCGGCCGAGAATAGCCATATGCGAGTTGCGGGATCCTTTCACGGATACAATGGCCGCCACATTTTCCAGTGGCACGTCGGCAAAGGAGGCCGCTGACAGCTCCTCACCAATCATGACCATTCTCTCGGGAAAGACAGTACGCTTGACTTCCGATTGCTGAAGATAGGCGAGCACCCGGCGCCCCAAATCCTCCACATCAGAGGCACGCTCGCGAAGATAGGCATCCTGCATACTTTTGAACAGACGGATATGCCCCAGTACAACCTGTGACCAGGCACTCTGGGCACAGAAACCCTCCCTGATCAGACTGAGCACTTCACCGCCCATGGAATGATCATCCAGCATCCGGACATAAACATCGAAAAGGGCGCGTTCCTCTTCACTCAGTTTATTCACCATCGTCTGATCAAGAGCGCGGATATCGGTTTTCGTCTGCTCCATGGCATGACGGAACAACGCCAACTCGGCATCGGTATCGGACACCTTTCTCATCGGCACGGCTTTCAGGTCGGCAGGTGAAGAGATCACCACCACGGTACCGATGGCCACCCCGGGCGCACTGGCCACACCGGGATAAATCCGTTCGTGAATAACCGCCTGCTGGGGATTGAGCAATTGATCCAGCTCACCGGTAGCGTCTGCATGCGCAATCACACCGGCCAGTTGCGCCGACACGGTTACCAGAAAGGATTCTTCACTCTCGTCGAAGCGACGGCGATCCTGCTGCTGCACCACCAACACACCGAGTACTTTCCGGTGGTGAATAATGGGAGCACCGAGGAAAGAGCGGAAACGCTCCTCCCCCGTTTCGGGGAAAAAGGCAAAATTGGGGTGAACTTCAGCATCTTCGAGATTGATCGGTTCGGCCCGCGATGCCACCAGACCCACCAGCCCCTCTCTACTGGACAGATGAACCTTGCCCACCGAATTTGGATTGAGGCCATCGGTAGCCATCAGCACATAGCTATTGGTACTTGGACTGTAGAGGTAGACCGAACACATGCCGGTATCCATAACCTCTTTCACCAGCTGAACAATCAGCCGTAACACCTCGCCAAAGTCCTTGGCAGCGTTAACCTGCTGAACAATGTTCCTGAGTGATTCCAGCATTTAGCTTTGACGCTCCAGTTCGCATTGCATGGGTGCCAACTCCTTCAGTGCCCGGCGATACACCTCTTGCTTGAACTCGATAACCTGATTGACCGGATACCAATAACTCACCCACTGCCAATGATCAAATTCCGGCTTGCCGCTGAGATCCAGTCTAATGCGATCCTCCTCGGCCAGCAGCTTCAACATGAACCATTTCTGCTTTTGGCCGATACACAGTGGCTTACTGTGTCTGCGCTGCATCGCCCTGGGTAGCCGATAACGCAACCAGCCACGGGTACAGGCGAGCAGCTCGACATCATCGGGCTCCAGGCCTATTTCTTCATACAACTCTCGATACATGGCATGCTCTGGCTTTTCTCCTGGATTAATGCCACCCTGGGGAAATTGCCAGGCATCCTGACCAATACGCCTGGCCCACAACAACCTGCCCGCACCATCTGAAATCATGATGCCCACATTCGGGCGAAAACCTTCTCGATCGACCACCGAACCAACCCTTACCCTGTTATTTTAATAATAACGCCTATCCACGAAGTTACATCAAATAGTTAGTTGAGGACAGCCTTATCTATGGGTAAGCTAAGCCGCCTTTTTGACTAACCATTCTCGGGAAACCCATGGCGCTTGCACTCTTTGACCTCGACAACACACTTATCGCAGGCGACAGTGATCACGGCTGGGGAGAATTCCTCGTCAATCACCAGATCGTCGATAAGGCGCATTACAGGCGCATGAATGACCAGTTCTATCAGGACTATCTGAACGGTGTTCTGGATATGAACAACTACCTTGCCTTTGCCCTGCAACCCCTGGCAACACTGACACCTGCCGACTTGACCCGACTGCACCACCAATTCATGGAAGAGGTCATTGCACCGATGTGGCTGCCGAGTGCCGAACAATTATTGCAGAAACACCGGGAGCAGGGCGATCTCCTCATGATCATCACATCGACAAACCGTTTCATCGTGGAACCCATCTGCCGGAAACTGGGCGTTACCGAGCTGATCGCTACTGAGCTGGAGCAACGGGATGGCCGCTATACCGGACGGGTATCCGGTATTCCCAGCTACAGGGAGGGCAAGGTTGTACGCCTTGAAGCCTGGCTGGCTGAGACCGGACACAACCTGGTCGGTAGCAGCTTCTACAGCGACTCCATCAACGATCTACCATTGTTGCAGATTGTCGATAGACCCGTCGCTGTCGATCCCTGTGATGCGTTGCGCGAGGTGGCGGAACAGCTCGGCTGGGAAATCATCAGCCTCCGGGACTGACCCACGGCAGGCACGCCCCGGCATCGCCCATTCAGCCCACTTGCAGAGTATCCAACAATGGCTGCCTCACGCTTGCGATTAGACAAATTCATCAGCAATGCCACCGACTTCAGCCGCTCCCAGGTCAAGCATCTGATCAGGGCCAACCGGGTAAAAGTCGAGGGAATAATTGCCCACGACCCGGGCTTGGTTATCGGAGATGACGCCTGGGTCTGCGTGGATGAGCACCCTATCAGCAAACCGGTGATGCGCTATTTCATGCTCCACAAGCCGGTCGGGGTGGTATCCGTCACCAGGGACGGCAAGCACCCGACCGCACTGGATTTGCTGGATGAACCACGGCCGGAGCAATTGCAAATTGCCGGTCGCCTCGATATCGATGCCACCGGTCTGCTACTGATCACGGATGACGGTCAATGGAACCACCGGGTCACTTCGCCCCGCAGCCAATGCCTGAAAACATACCGGGTCAGGGTCGCTGAACCCCTCGATGCAGGCATCATTGGAAAATTTGCCAGTGGGCTATGGCTGGCGGGGGAAAAGCGCCGCTGTCTACCAGCCACGCTGGAATTAATCGACAATACAGAGGCACTGCTCACGATCAGTGAAGGCAAGTATCATCAGGTCAAACGTACTAATTCGAAATAAAGTAAGCGAACATTACCCGGAGATATAAGCCAAATCCGGATGGCCAAAAAACGATTTCAATAGTCGTGGCAATTTTTGCAAACGTCGAAGCTGCCGGTAAACAG